>Ga0208522_1000017_pt1 | contig 100523 bp, 70 predicted proteins | sample ETNtaG_25_FD_185763 | JGI IMG/M metagenome (GOLD analysis project Ga0208522, IMG submission 185763) | Marine microbial and viral communities from oxygen minimum zone, Eastern Pacific Ocean - ETNP201302SV86 (SPAdes) (version 2) | ecosystem: Environmental > Aquatic > Marine > Oceanic ... | reverse complement strand
GGAGGTTTACTGGCCCTCGCGATGGTCAACATCTACTGCAGCTTCAATGTCGAAGATGCTGCAGCCGGCGAGGCCATTCTGACTGGTACTGCCATGGGTTTGGCCGCCTTCTTCGTTACAGTAGCGGCCCCCAAGTTCAGGGGCTTCACGGATAGTATCCCGACTCTCCCGATGGTGGTGCTTCCGACCATGATTGCTATCTGCCTATACTCGGCTCTGATGTAGTCGCCCATATCCCTACACTACTTTATGCGGGCATCATGAGGCCGATTAGAAGGCAATGTGGCGAATGCAGGAGAGACTTGAAGACGTGGGGTGGACCAACAGAGTCATGCTCTATGAATTTCTAAAATTCAACATTGCTGGAACTTTCAATTTCTTCTTCGCTTTAGTCCTCTATGAAGTCCTGTATTGGGTCGATCTCTGGTCAGCCCACACAGCAGTAGCCGCTTGGGCGGTCTCAAGTGCAATAGGAAATGTAGAAGCTCACTTTATGCATTACAGATTCACGTTCAAATCTACATTTCCCTATTTAAGAAGTCTGAATCGGGCCTTTTGGACATATACGGGCCAACTAGTGGTCACAACATCATCCCATTATTTGATGGTCGAAGTTCTTCTCGTGCACCACAGAATTGCTTGGTTGGTCAATACCTGTGTTTTTGGATTCGTCAACTTTCTATTAATCAGATGGATTGCTTTCCCCCCTGAGTATGATCAGAAGAACTCGAATGACATGGGTAGGGAATATGATCCGATGTTTACTGGAAGTATTCAATAATCCTCATAATGCCGAAACCGAAAATTATGACGATAACAAAACTCACTACACCCCGGAAGGAAAGGGGCACTGCCTCGTCTCCCGGCAAATCGAGTCAAGAGTACCTATGTTCTATTCACACGCTTTGCAGTAACTTCAGCAGGTCTGCCCGCTCCATCTCGGCGATGATCGATGAAACCCTAGGTCCATGATGCCGTCCGAGAATGGCTTGGTAGATGGCAATGTAACCAGCCCTCCTGCCGATGCCCACTGCGTCGACCGTCTCTCTGATGCAGGCCCCGATTCCCCCTTCAGACCATTCGCACTCGGTAATGCCAGATGCCAAGGAGGCTAGGAAGGCAACCGATTCCTCGCCCATGGTGGATCGCACCTCTTCGCTGACTTCGGTACGGATGGTGACCCGACCATCCTCCGGGAAGTGTGGCCCCCCTATCCACGACCTCATCCTCGCGAGCCTCATTTCCAGGGCGCTCGAGGGCTCGTCCTGGATGTGCCCCGACCTCCTCAGTGACGACCATACGTCCTCGTCGGAGGACTTGATGTGTGCCAGCATCGATAGGTGGCTGAAAGTCACCCCGCCCACCGAGTAGGATGGATCGGCGCCCCTCTCGACCTGGCTGAGCCTAATCGCGCTTGTCTGCGTCCGCACGGCAACCTTCTGGCGCTTGCTCATCTCCTCCTGCTCGACCGGGGGGTTCGCGACGAGCCTCTCGTATTCGTCTGCAGTCTGGAACAGTGATGAGCCCGTGTCGAACTCTATGTGGCGGTTGATCTTGCTCCTTGCGATTACGTATCGTAGGATCTCGGGCGGCACTAGTCCTAGTGCCTCCATGGGACCAATCGTCAGCCCCGTAGAGCTCGACATCGGCCCCATTCCCTTGAGCTGTATCCACTCGTAGGTGATCTTGTCGGGGGGTTCGCCCCCTAGTAGCCTGCAGATGGGGATACCTGTGTCATAGCTCCCGCCCGCTGCCCCGTGATCCTTGCCAGCCGGCTCGCAAGTGATTCCGTGGATAATCCACCTGGCCGCCCAGTCAATCCTCCAGGGTAGCTTGCCGTCCTCCTTGCGGATGTCCGACTTCCCCTCCACACCATGGCTGTCGACCCAGTGGACGTACGGCCTCTCGTATCCTGTGACCGTGACCCCGTCCAGGCTCCCCTTGGAGTCACGGGGGTTGTACGGGAACCATCCCTCTACCAGCTCCCTTCCGGAGATGTCCTCAATGATGCCCCTGATATCCTCCTTGTTGGTTATGACGCTGTCAATGCTGTCTGCGAATCCCCCCGACTCGTACGTCTCGTGGTTCATCATCACCTCGGGATTGACCCCGATCTGCTCGAGTGCCCCCAGGAACGGGGCGAGAAAGTGCTCAGCGTAGCTGACGCTCCCGTCGCCGGGCTCGCCGTTGGGACCGGGTGCGGGGACGTATGCGAGGGGGTGCCCGATGTAATGCTCGTATTCCGGGGAGAGGAAGTCGTAGACCCTCCGCAGGGGATCCATCGAGTCGACGATGAAGACGTACCTGGATTCGAGACCAGCGTCCAAGCAGGCCCTGTGAATCATCTCGGCCGATAGAATCTCTCTGAGGTGGCCTATGTGGAAAACGCCGGAGGGCGTAATGCCCGAGCACGACACCTGCGGCACACCTCGCTCGCTGAGCCTCTTCGCGGTGTGATCCGCCCAATGCATGTGATCCCTCAGACCGTCGCAGCCCTGACCAGCGCCCTAAGGGGTACCCCGTCAATTTCGTCGTCCCACGACTTGTTGACCAGGACCAGGCAGAGCTTGACGTCTGCGCCGGCCGCCTTCAGGTTCGCTGAGGTCTTCTTCATGGTGGTTCCTGATGAGTAGACGTCGTCGATAATCACTATCCGCTTTCCCTCCACGCTGGCGTAGACCTGTGAGAGGTGGCCGCTTACGTCCTCGCTGATGCTCCTCACCACAGACATCTCGAGTCCCATGCTTGCGGAAATTGCCTGGGAGAATGCGATGCCGTTGATGCTGACCCCTACGATGGTGTCCACATCGTCGCCCACCATCTCCTCTATGATGTCGCAGAAAACGAATGACACCGCTTCGATCCGTTCTCCCTTGACTGCTATTGATCTCCAACCTACCTTGACGTCGGAGGGTTTGGTCTCGATCTCGTAGTCACTAGCCGAAAGCCACTCGATGGTCGTCTGGGACAGGGATAGCTCGTCGGCAATCTGCTGGGTTGTCAGCCCGCTGGACCTGAACTCGTCGACCATGGCCCTGAGTTCATCTACGCTCAACTGCATCGCTTCATGCCATGGATACATTGCTATGAATCCACCGGGGGAATTCTATTGGACGGGTATGTATTGTCGGTATTCAGAACCTGCCGGTGCTCCCGAAGCCACCGGTCCCCCTCTCGGTTTCCCCCAGTCCGTCAATCCCCACTTCCACGAAGCCGACCTTGGGAATCGGCGTGATAAGGAGCTGAGCGATCCTCTCTCCGGCCTTGACCATGTATGAGTTCCCTTCCCCTATCCATGTCATCAGGACGAACAACTCTCCACGGTAGTCCGCATCTATGGTACCTATGCTGTGAGGAAGAATGAGGCCCTTGGAACCAAGAGACGAGCGGGCTCGGACCTGTCCCTCGAAGCCCACGGGAATGGCAACGTGAAGGCCGGTCCTGAGCTTTACGCTCCCTCTGAATGGAACTTCCGTGTCTTCGAGGGAGTAGAGATCCCAACCAGCCGCGTGCTCGCTCCCTCTCGTGGGCATGCGAGCTTCTGGGTGCACCCTAGCCACCTTGACTTCGACAGGCTCTGACATGAACTTCCCTGTTGAACTCGGTCCTTGACCGTTGGCAATGCGTCAATTGCCCCGGTGGGGTGAAAAACCCCCCTCTTTTCGCAGGGTCGTGACCAACCGCGACTACGAAGCGCTATTGGACAGGGCGAGGGAGAGGATTCCGAAGGGCATCAGCGAACGCTCGAGGTGGACCATGCCCGAGCCCGACATCATGATTGAGGGTAGTCAGACCATCCTTCGAAACTTCTCGGATATCGTTGATGCCATGGACAGGGACGCCAATCACGTTTTCCAGTACCTGCTCAACGAATTGGGCACGTCGGGAAGCCGCGAGCAGGTCAGAATCATGCTCAAGGGAAGGGTGCCCCCGAAGAGGATCAAGGAGAAGATAGTCTCCTATGTCAAGACGTATATCCTGTGTGGGGAGTGTAAGGCTCCAGATACCAGGTTCGTCAAGGAAGATCGGACTACCCTTCTGAAGTGCCAGGCGTGTGGTGCTACACGTCCAGTGCGAATGTGACCTCCCACTACGTCCGCTGGGAATCCTGGCTCCTGCCCCATAATGGAGAATGGCGTCGGAATGGTTATACCGAATCTCATCAATGCGATTCCATGCCAATAGCAAGGTACTGGGTCGTCAAAACCGACGGCAATGAAGTAACAGAAGAAATGGTGAATGCATGGAAGGAGCACTTCCTGGAGTATGCAATGGCGAACGGGTGCATGAGGGGGGCCCTGGTCGCGGACGGGGAGAGGATCATCGCGGGGACCATATGGCCCGATATGGAGGCCCTGAACGCGGTCATCGATAGCGAGCATTACTCCAAGATCGGGGAGGCAGTAAGCTCATCGTGGGGTGCAGGTGGCATCAACATCCCCGACGACATCGAATTAGTCTGCAACGGGGAAGTCCTCGCGATGATGCTGCCCGGGGGACTCTGAGTCAGGAGAAGTCTAGCAGGACCTTCCCGCGGTTCTTCCTGTCGTGAATGTGCATCTGGGCATCAGACACTTCCTCGAATCGCCAGACCGAGTCTATCACCGGATCTATCTTTCCGTTTAGGAGCATTCCAGACAACTCTTCCACGTGGCCACTGAAGATCGTCTCGTCATCCAGGAGCCCCATGTGCACTCCGAACACCGATTTGTTCGAGCTCATCATCTTCAACGGGTCGAATCTCGGCATTCCCCACCACATCTTGAGTTCAGCCATCCTGGATCTACTCTGGCCTCTTACGGCTGCCGACGCGCCGAAATAGTACAGTTTTCCCCCCCGCCTCATCGCTTTGTATGATCTCATTAGGTGGCTTCCTCCTACCGGGTCAATCGCGTGGTGGACTCCCTTCCCCCCTGTCATTTCCTTGCACACATGGACGAAGTCCTCGGTCTCCCTATCCACGAATCTCATTCCCATCGACTCGACGAACTCCCTCTTGGGGCCAGATGCTGTACCGACGACCAGAGAAGCCCCGAATGCCTCACAAATCTGTGCAACGGCAGTTCCAACACCCCCAGCTGCGTGGTGAATCAGCACCGTCTCTCCCTTGGACAGGTTCCCCAGGTGAACGAGCATGTGGAATGCAGTTCCATAGGTTACCGGGATTGCGGCCGCCTGATCGAAGGATATGGAATCGGGAAGGGGGACGACCCTACTATGATCCAGGACTACCTTCTCCGAGTAACCCCCAAAACCAGTCATTGCTAGGACCCTGTCGCCATCCTTCACCCGATCGACCCCTTCTCCTACTTCGACTACTATCCCCGAGGTCTCGTACCCCGGGGTGAATGGGAAGTCGGGACTGGATCCGTAGAGCCCCTGCCTCATCATCAGCTCAGCGAAGTTGATTCCTGCTCTGTGGACCCTGACGCATACTTCTCCGGGTCCGGGAATGGGATCCTCAGTCTCGACGATTTCGATTGAGTCGACACCACCGGCCCTGGGGTACACTACCTTCCTCATTCGTCCACCATCAGATGTTCCTGGGAGAGGCTCCCTCCCTTAATGTGATTTAGAATCGAAGTAATGCCCGCTTCGTCATCGGGTAGGGTATACCATGTTCCTTCCGGGTAAACTACGCATGATGGGCCGTTCTCGCATCTGTCAAGGCAACCGGATTTGTTCACCCGCACGTCCACCAAACCGGCTTTCCTTGCGGCCCTTTTGAGCATGGTCATCTTCTCTAGGGATTCCTTCCTCCCACAACTTCCCCTTGGATGGCCCTCCTCTCTCTTGTTGGTGCATACGAATACATGCATCCGGAATCCTTCCGACACTGGGACACCCTACACTTGGTCGAACTTTGCAGCGAGAACAAAGTCCGACTCTGTCAGACCGTCGATCTTGTGAGTGTGTATCACCGCGCTAACCCTCCCCCAACCGAGTTCGAAGTCTGCATGGTGGTTCTGCTCCTCACATATCCCACCAAGGGCGTTAGTGAACTCCAATGCACTCGCGAAGTCGGGGAATGGCCACTCCCTGGAAATGTGGTGGTTGTTCACGGCGACCCAGTCATCGTGGATTTTGCCCAATAGAATGTTTACTCGTTCTTCGTCCAACGGCGGAGCCCCTCCTTGACAAGGAACGCACGCCTTGTCGGAAAGGCCGCCCATCCATTCAACCCCAGAGATTGCTTTCGTACCCGTCGCTGGTCTTCTCGGCCTTTTCATGCATCTCCGAACGCCTCCTAATGTCCTCCTTCTCGAACTTTAGGAGCTCCTTGTCCTCGATGTATGTCCTCCTGAGGTGGGTGACTAGCCTTACTTCAACGATCACGTCCCTAGCAATCGAGCGGAAGTCTCCGTCCTCATCGACCATGTCGATAGAGTTCCTGTTCGTCCCCACCAGCATCCCCCTTGTCCTTGGATCCCTGTCCTTGGGAAGCATCCTCTGGTCTAGGAGCACCTCGATCAGGTCATCTCTCCTCAGTCCCGATTTCCTATCCATCAGGGGTCCATGGAAAACATCCTCAAGACTGCCCAGATCAGGTGAACCGTAGTCTTCGTAGAACCGCTTTGCCCAATCCGGGAGGTCTTCTACCCTCCTTCCTCTCCTGTCTTCTGCCATGGCTTCACGTTCCAGTGGTCATAGAAAAACAAGCGGGTTGATTTGGCCAATATTCTCCTCCCGGACTCTGCTAATGCTTGAAGTGCGATGCCGAGGCGGCGGTGGACGGGGAATTGCATGGCATTGGTAGAGTGGCGGTCGATTCCTACTGTCTTATATCCCCAGGAGATATTGGACAAGGCATTCGGCAGGGCTAGCAAACAAGCCGATCTAGTTGAGGATCCAGACAAGTACCACAGAGTCAGGAAACAGATGAACAGGATGGTGCAATCGGCATCTGATGTAATTGCGAAGACTCTGAATTCGTATGTCGAAAGGTGGCCTAGCCTCAATGCCCTCTCCGAATTCGACCGGGCTCTGGTTGACGCAGCAGTGGGATGCGACGACTATCGGAAAAACCTCGGCACACTACAATGGGCTGCCGAGAGGGCCCAGAGGATTTCTGGAGAGGCCCAGACTAAGATCCTCAGACTCAGGGACATAGATGGTTTCCACAAGGCGAGAAGGCACGCATATGGGAGATTATCGTCTGTGATCGACCAGATTTCTCCTCAGATACTGTGGCTAGGGGAGGCGAGGGACGTCCTCCGCAAGCTCCCCTCAACAGATCCATTCGAACCATGCATAGTTGTCGCCGGCTCCCCAAATGTAGGCAAGTCCGCACTGATTAGTGCCTTGTCCAGCGGAGAACCCCAGGTTGCATCATACCCGTTCACGACCAAGCAGATACACCTTGGGCACTTCACCCACCGGAGGAGGGTGTACCAGATGGTCGACACCCCCGGCCTTCTCGACCGCCCAATGGTTGATAGAAACCAGATAGAGATGCAGGCGATTGCTGCCTTGGAGCACCTCGGTGACGTATTGGTTTTCCTTGTTGACCGGACATCCGAGGCAACGACCCCAATCGAGGAGCAGGAGAACCTGCTAAGGGAGGTCAGGGGCTTGATATCCGAACGCACCATTCTGGTGGTTAGCAGTAAGTCTGATCTTGAGGACTCGACCAACGTTGACGACGATGCCAGAATCAGTTCGCATACCGGTGAAGGCTTGGATGAACTCAGGTCGCAGCTCATCGAGATGATTGCCGCAGATAAGGTGGAAGACCCCCTATCTCTCCCTGAAAACTGGCCTAGGAAGGACGAGAACCACGGACCAATTGGGAATTAGTCCCTCACACGTGCCAGGTATTGCCGCAGACCACACAAAACAGGTCGTAACCTCCGAAAGACGGTTCTAGACCTTGGACATCTTTCAACGTCCCGCAGTTGGGGCACTTCGTACTTGACACGTGACTCCCACTTAGATGAGGTTATTCAACGATGCTGAGGGCAAGTCACTATGCTTCCATGAAGCGCTTCCACAGGTTCCTAATTGGAAAAGCCATCTCCCCAGCACCAGCCAGCAGTAGAATCGAAACTGCGCCTAGTGCAATCTCCACGTAGTTGTTCAGGTGTATCGACGTGTGCATTACAACCTGCTGTGAGTCCAGACTAGCACCGTTTTTTCCAGCAGAAACGAATCTATACTTTCCAGGGTCCATTTCGAAGACCATGGAATCATGCGAATCAGGGCCCCCGGCAACCAGGTACTCGCTCATGTCCTCCCAGGTGCATTGCGTCAGCCCGTTGCTGTCAGGCGGGCATTCAGCAGCAGCTCCAGAGTCAACCACTCCTAGCCAGGCCCTGTCGGGCTCGTCCCACCTAACTTCCAGGTCTATATCGAGGAGGATGAAGGCTGTCGGGACTCCCATATCACTCTGTGTCATTCCCACATTGCAACCCAGTTCGCTGTCAGTACATGGGATGATGGGGACTTCAGCACCAGAATCATTGGGGGAGTATCCGACTAGGCTGAATATCACAATCAACGCGCAAACGACTCCGACGAATCCGGGCAACACAGAAAGTAACCTAATCATCATTCTGAAGTCCTCCATAGACGATTTCGGTTCAACCTGACGCCCCCATGACTCCCTGTATTACGAAAATAACTGTAATCGCGGGAATCAAGTACATGAGGGCAACCAATCTCTTCCTTGAGCGCTCCCTCTTCATGTGGATTTCAGAGCACTCTTCCTTGCCGCAAACTGCCGGTTCTTCTTCGAGTGGTACGGGTGTCCAGCAAACGACGCAGTGCCTGTGGGGGTCTACGCCTGCATTCGACCTACCTCTTCCTCTTCGAGATGCGGCAGCCTCCCTAGCCTCCTTTGCAGTCCTCTTGGCCGCCTTTAGGATTGTATCTTTCCGACTCATTGCTAAGCCTCCACGACAGTTCCCTCGAAAGCGCTCCCTTCAAGTGATAGTTTGATCCTATCCGGTTCTCTCCCGTCAAGGATGTCCAGTGGCATCGAGCTTGAAACCGCAACCCCCACTCCCACCGGATCAACAACTTGCGAGCCACCCGCACCTGCATGCTCCGGCGGTCCCATGATCGATTGCAGCTCGCTTAGGGTCAACCTGTCGAATGATTCCGCATTGGGGTTGATCCTGGGGTCTTCGGAGTGGACCTTGGCCACATTTGTGGCTATGATGCACTTCTCTGCACCGGACTTCACTGCTAACCTGATTGCGACCGCATCAGTGGTGTGACCAGGGACGGTTCCGCCCATCACCACTACTTCCACGCTGGACAGTTCAACGACTGCCTCGTCAACGCTCCCGGGGATGGCCGCTGAAACCGGGACTCCCTCGTCCGCCAATGCCTCTCTGACAATTGTGGCATTCAGCCTCGTTGCTGCTATTCCAATCCTGTCTAGGTGGGCAACATCCCCAATTATCTGACTGGCTATCTCGATTCCTTCCCTCGCTGGAGCACCCCCTCCCACGACAATCCCAAGCCTGTCTCCAGCATTGACTCGGTCCCTTACTATTGTGACCATCCGGGCTAGCCAGTCCTGCCGCTCTTCGACCTCGGGCCTCAGAAGGCTTCCTCCTAGGGCCAGGACTACCGTCGCCATCGACCCTAGGTATACACCCTCCCTTTCAATTCCTACGCTCAACTGAGGCTGAAGGGTTGAAATGCCGCCCATGGCGGCAAATCACGGAGAGCCTATGTCTGACGGACTCGCACAGCAGCAGCGGAGGCTCCGCTTGAAGAAGGCCATCAATGAACTATCTGAGATGAGAGGCATGGGGACAGAGTTGGTTTCTGTCGTAATCCCTCCTGATAGGATGATTAGCGATGTCAGGCACCATCTGGGCAACGAGTCCGGTCAGGCAGCCAATATCAAGTCCAAATCCACAAGGAAGCACGTTTCCGATGCGATAGAATCGGCAATCTCGACTCTCAATCGATACAAGACACCCGGCGAGGGAGGACTTGCAATCTTTGTAGGTCACGTCATCGTCGGCAATAACAAGTCGAGACTGATATCCACTGTTATCGATGACCCCCCTGAGCCGTTCCCGTCGTTTAGGTACAGGTGCGACTCGACTTTCGAGATCAGCCAGTTGGAGGAGATGCTGATAGACAGGACCTCCTATGGCCTATTCGTAATCGATCGTTCCGAGGCTGCTTATGGATTGGCATCTGGAAAGAGACTCCATTGCCAGGAACACATTACATCTCTCGTTCCGTCAAAGCACGGTCGCGGCGGGCAATCCGCCCAGAGGTTCGAGAGACTAATCGAGGAGGCAGCTCACAAGTTCTTCAAGAAGGCATCAGAGAGGGCGTGTAATTACTGGCTTCCCATGATAAAGGACCTAAGGGGGATAATTATCGGTGGACCAGGGGCTACGAAGGACTACGTCGTCAAGAATGACTACTTCCACCATGAGATAAAGAAATTGATCGCTGAGCCATACTTCGATGTTGGCTACTCCAATGAGAGCGGACTGAGGGAGCTTATCCAACGTGCAGGGTCAACTATGGATCAGATTGAGTTGGACATTGAAAGAACGATAGTTGATGAATTCCTCAGGGAGGTGATGCGCGCCAATCCCAAGGCAACTTATGGGGAGGTAATGGTCCGTTCTGCCCTCGATCAGGGTGCAGTCTCAACACTTCTTCTCTCTGAGTCACTGACCAAAAGGAGGGTTGGGTGGTATTGCAAGAACTGTAAGCACGAGTGGGAGACGACGCAGACTAAAATTTCCGACATTCCGAATTGTCCAAAGTGCGAATCTGAGAAAGCGAGGGAAGACCCAGAGAGGACGAAGGAACTAATCGATGAACTATCGATTCTAGCAGGGCACACATCCGCCCAAGTAAAGCTCATTTCCATGGACACCGAAGAGGGTGCTACGCTAAGCACGGCTTTCGGCGGTATAGCAGCCCTCCTGAGGTACCCTATTTCATGAGGTGGTTAGAATGAAGCAGCTGATCTTAGAAACCCAAGACGCATTCTTCGATGCACTGACCGACATGGGTGTTGACGCGTCGAAGTACTCTAGCCTCCTCGGCCGAGCGACAGTTGAGGACCATGGTGACGCTGCATTCCCCTGTCACGCACTTTCCAGCCAACTCAAAATATCACCAATCGAAATAGCCGATGAGATTTGCTCATTGGTCTCCCCTGCTCTCGCAGGAGTCGCGGATGTCTCGTCAATTAGCGGGTTCGTGAACCTAAGGGCAAGTCCTTCTTGGTTATCCTCACAAGCCTCCTCCCTATTGCCAGACAAGAGATTGGGGGTGGAAGGCGGAGGGGGGATGACCATAGCCGTGGATTACTCTGCACCAAATGTTGCAAAGGAGATGCACGTGGGGCACCTCAGGTCAACTGTAATTGGTGACGCGATTGTCAGGATGCTTGAATTTAAGGGGCATCTCGTCCATCGAGAGAATCACGTTGGCGATTGGGGGACCCCATTTGGAATGTTAATCGAGCACCTGCTAGATCTCGGAGAAGACGTAGCAGCCAATGAACTCGGAGTTGGGGACTTGGACTCATTCTACAAGCAGGCCCGCTCCAAATTCGTAGCAGATGAAGAGTTTGCCGAACGCTCACGAAGTAGAGTAGTCCTATTGCAGGGGGGCGACCAAGAGACACTCCGTCTCTGGGGGATATTGGTCGACGAGTCGATGCGCTACTTCAATGAGGTATACTCAATGCTTGGAGTTCTTCTGACCGATGACGACATCATGGGCGAGTCAAGCTATCAAGATATTCTGCCCAGCGTCGCCGAGCGCCTAGAGGAAGCCGGACTATTGGAGAAGAGCGCAGGTGCTGACGTGATTTTCCCAGGAGGCTGGGTTAATCGAGAGGGAGAACCACTCCCGATGATAATCAGGAAGGCGGACGGAGGCTACAACTACAGCACCTCGGACCTAGCTTGCATTATCGACAGAGTCGAGAGGCTGGGATGCGACAGCTTCCTCTACGTGGTCGGAACCCCGCAGAAGCAGCACTTCGAGATGGTCTTCCAAGTAGCGAAACAAGCAGAATTCATGGGTGAAAACCACAGTGCGATCCATGTCAATTTCGGTTCGGTTCTAGATACTGATGGCAAGGTGCTAAAGAGTAGAGAGGGAGAGGTTATCAAGCTTCACGACCTTCTTTCTGAAGCAGTAATTAGGGCAGTGGCAGCAATAGAGGAAAAGAATCCGAAACTACAGGGAGAACAACGTGACTCCGTAGCCAAAATGGTTGGAATAGGGGCTGTAAAGTATGCCGATCTATCTACTGAGAGGACCAAAGACTACGTGTTTGATTGGGAGAGAATGTTGGCATTCGACGGAAACACAGCACCGTACCTGCAGTATGCGCATGCCAGGATATGCAGCATCTTCCGCAAGTGGAAGGGAAAACGCTCTTCAATTTCTGGGAATACCATAGAATGCGAACTTCCAGAGGAGTCCCTATTGGCTAGGAGGCTGGTTGAGTTCCCCGCAGTAGTCGATGAGACCATCTTAACATTCAGTCCACACCGGCTTTGTACCCATCTGCATTCCATTGCTTCTGCGTTTGCCTCATTCTACGAGAAATGCCCGGTACTGGGCGCAAACAACGATTCCACCCTTATTAGCAGACTTGCACTCTGCGATCTGACTGCACGTGAACTTGAACTTGGCCTAGGTCTCTTGGGCATCGGAGTTCCTGAGGTGATGTGACTCCAGACTTTCCTCAATCATTAGCCTGACTCTCCCCAAGTCCCCCCCACGCGCCGTCCCATACTCCCTCCCATCTATGAAAATCCTCCAGAAAGGGAGGACATCCACCTCATTCCATAACCAAGGAATTTTTTCCCTCATATCGAAACCACCCGGTTCGTCCAAATCTATGGTACAAACCCGGTCTACTTGGAAATCCTGCTCGGACTCAAGAAGAGCCACGCATTCCGCACAACTCTTCCTTGAAACCATCACTAGCACGGAACCCTTTCCTATGGCCCACCCCCAATCTTCTTTGGTTGATATTCCCCTCAAGAAAGCGACCCCCCAACAGGGTATGGTTGAAGTTTGTAACCTTCTGGCCACTTCATGGTGTCAGTTGGGGAGCAGGCCCCAGACTTCAGATTGATGGCATCCAATGACCGTTCAATGGTGACGTTGAGCGAGATCGGGAAAAGGACCATCCTAGCGTTTTACCCAGCCGCATTCACGGGTGTTTGTACGGCTGAGTTGTGCACATTCACGAAGTCAATGGCCACCTTGGAAGAAGCCGATGCCGTGATTCTTGGCATTTCAGCCGACAACGTGTTTGCTAACAATGAATTTGCAGAGGTGAATGGTATAGGATTCCAACTGCTATGTGATGTGGAGAGGCAGGCAATCGAGGCTTACGGACTAGCCATTCACGATTTTGGGGCCCCTGGCTATACTGCTTGCCAGAGGGCGGTTTTCGTTGTCGAACCAGATGGCTCCGTGAGTTATGCATGGGTCGCAGAGAACCCGGGCATGGAGCCCGATTATCCCGAAGTGATATCCTTCTGCTCTTCCTAGCCCCATGCCAGATGCCGAACAAGTGAACCGTAGATGATCCCGGAGACAACCAGGCTCTCCTCGTTGAAGCGATCCATACTGTCCAGGTATGTGTGGTATTCTGAAGAGCCAGATCCATAGCACATCATGGCCCTGCCGAAGTTCTTCCCATCCTCGCCCCCATCATCAATGCCGTAGACAAAAGGCGCGTGATCGGAGTTGTACGGCATCTCCTCTGAACCCAGTCCCCTGACGCTAATGCTGTACTTGGATGACAGTTCTGGATGCGCTTCTGAGAATTTCCCCACCAATCGTTCAATGTGCTTGACGTCAGTAGGACTGTTTCCCTGGAGAGTCAATCCTGAGTTCCTCTCTGAATCGACGTGGTTCATGTCCAAATTGATGTATAGTCGTAGGTTTTCTTGCAACTCTACTTGGTGTTTTTTCACCCATTCGGAGGACCCCCAGAGGCCCTCTTCCTCCCCTCCCCAGGTACAGAAGTAGATAGTCAGTTTAGGCTGTCCCAGATCCTCCGTAATAAGTCCAAATTGTCGGGCCATCTCTTGGACCGTCGCTGTTCCTGCTGTGTTGTCCACCGCACCTTGGCCGTTGTAGACGGTGTCGTGGTGTGCCCCGATCACAATCATCTCTTGAGTCTCCCCCTCGATTATTCCACAGGGAACGTGGATGTAAGCGTCTACTTGGTTGTCGACCTCAATTTGGAACTGGAGCATTCCTTCTCCGTTCACAACCCGGTCCACGATCATCTCGCCAACACTCTTGGAAACCATCACAAAGCCGATGTCGTATGGCCTTTCATCGAACTGGGTGATATCCAGCGACTTAGAATATGGGACGCAGTCCCCAGAGACCAACTCGTCGCAATTCTGCTTAGAATTCACTGTAATCAGGCCTCTTAGGCTGTTCTCCTGGGCCCTTTTCATCAGCACGGTATTGCTCTCGGTCCCAGGCTGCCCGTCCTGCCCATCCATAAGCCAGACCAAGCCGATGCCATTTGCCGCAGCACCCCAGTCCTCAGTCTCGTTCCCCATGCCAAGATCGACCACCTGCGTATTGCTGCTTGCGAAGATGTTGACATCCCCGCTGTATCCCTGAACCACGTAGTCAATCCTGTGCTCAAACTCTGTCTCGTCTCTATCTATGTCTGCAACCGAGCATGGTGTCGGACCCCCAATTATCCCTCCAACGTTCCCAGGCTGGCAAATCATCACGTTGAACTGATTGCCCATGTAGAACAGGGGAACCTCAAACTCCTCTAGTGTAGAGGGCAGCCCACTGTTGGAGAAATTTGTCTTTATCGATTGTGCGGTGTTTTCTTCTTCGACCGTTCCAGAAAGCCTCCCACCCCATTCTGGGTGGCCTAATTCGACAAGACCCTGGGCATATTCCCTCGTCTGGTTAGCATCGAACTCAATCAGAACGTAGTCCGGCTCTCCTTGTACCCACTCAAGCAGATCATCTCCGTACAGTAGGCCCCCACCGGTGATCCCGATGATAATCACGCCAGTGACCAGCAACGTGGAAATTGGCAGCTCCCTAACTCTTGCAAGGCCGATTGAAATATCAGGGACATCCATCGCTTCTGAGGTGATTGGTCCCTTTGCATCGATAATCTCTGCCTCGATAATCCCGTCATTTTCTCCATTCTTGCTAAGCCTGTGGACGAGATCTGCCTTCTTTCCGGAAACTGATAATCCCCTTGAACGCAGCTCATCCTTGAGCTCGTTCACTGTTTTAGACTTCCAATCACTCATAGTATTGTGTATCGAGCCAATTCACGACACTATTGAACCCATTCCAGAACTGGACCACGGATGTGTCAATCTTCGGGCGCGACCTCTTCTCCGGTCCATCTTATTCCCAGAGAATGTTCTATGTCCAGCTGGTCTAGTATCCTCGCTACAACGAAGTCAACCATGTCATCTATTGTTTCGGGTGAGTGGTAGAATCCAGGGCTTGCTGGCAGGATAACCACCCCCCATTCCGACAGGTTCGACATGGACTTTAGGTGCGGCGTCGAGTACGGAGATTCTCTGGGGACTAGGATTAGTTTTCGTCTCTCCTTCATTGCAACTAGGGCACTCCTGGTGACCAGATTGTCACTAATTCCCGCCGCAATCTTGCCTATTGTTGTTCCACTGGCAGGGCATACTACGTAGGCATCGAAACGAGCCGAGCCCGATGCCGCCCTAGCCGCGAGGTTGCTATTGTCTTCTAGGGTCACTCCCTCACGGGCTGCAAGTTCCAAGGGTGTTTTACTACACTCCAGGTCCAGGTTTATCGCTCCTGAGCTGGTTACTATTAGGTTCACAGCCCATCCATGGTCGAGTAGGGCATCTATCAGTCTAACACCGTAACTCGCGCCGGATGCCCCGGTAATGGCAACCACTGCCTCGGGCATACTATCCGATCCCGACTTCCCCCCTTGAATGGTTGCTTCCCCCCTACAAGCTTTCTTGCAATGCCTCTGCCAGGAATCTATACTCATCGATGTGGTTGTATAGTTGCGCTGATATTCTGATGTACCTCTTTCCATGGTGATGCCAAGGGAAGACAGGAACTTGGATGCCGTATTCGTCCAGTAGGTAGTTGTGGAACGGGTCCCCTTCCATGCTCATCGGACCTACCTCGCCATCATCGGGCATTTCTACTGCCGCGATCGCGGAAACCATCGACTCTGGGAAAGGGGGAGAGGTTCCCAATGCTTCGCAGATGATGCTCCTCCCTTCGACAGCCATCTTACGATTTCTTTCCATAATCTCCGGCCATCCACCATCTACCAAGCCACCTACGAATTCTAGGGCCTTTGGGATACATAGCCAGGGTGTCGGGTCTTGGGTCCCCGGCCAAGCAAACTCAAAATCGAACCTCTCTTGTTCGGTTCCCTCTAGAGATGCGCCATGACCAATGCTAAGGGGGCGAATCAGATTCTTTCGGTCACTTCTGATGTGCAGGAATGCTGAGCCCTTCGGCGTGCAAATCCACTTGTGGCAGTTTCCTGTGCAGTAAGCAGCGCCTAATTCACCTAGATCCAGGGGGACTATGCCCGGCCCGTGCGCTGCATCCAGTAGGACATCCACCCCTGTTGATTGCAGAACAGCAACGATTTCCTCGAAGGGCATCCTCATCCCCGTGGGGCTAGTGACGGTGTCAATCATCGCCAGCACCGTCCTTTCAGTGACCGATTTGGAGATGAGTTCGACAATCTCCTCTTCACTCCCTACTCTGAAGGGGATGTCGACTACTACGGTCCTCGCGTCTGATCTTGCTGTAACAAAATCCACGGCATTCCAACAAGCCTGGTAGCTGTGATTGGTTACAATTATCTCGTCACCAGGCTCAAGTTTGAGACTTCTGAGGACCGTGTTCACCCCTTCGGTGGCGTTCTTAACGAATGCCATTCCTCCTTCATCGGCATTGAGGAATCTGGAGAGAGTCGATCTCGAATCTTCCATCAGTCCAATGAAGTCCCTTTCGAAGAATCGAACTGGGTCCCTCTCAATCTGGGCCCTGATAATCTGCTGTTGCTCCAGTACGTCGTCGGGCGTAGCTCCAAACGAACCGTGATTCAAGAAACATACTTCTGGGTCCAAAGACCAGTGCTCTGCTAGTTTTCCCCTTTCCGGTCTTCTCATATGAGCATCCCCGGAGCCCATTCAATCGGCTTTGATGGCTTCCTTCCAAGGTGCCTTTCGCAATTATCTAGCAAAGCCCCCTCGACTCTATCTCTGTCAATCCGCTCTCCTGACGTGTCTTTCGAATAGCCAAGTCTGGACAGGCTAGTGTGAATCCCAGAATCCATGCCGCAGCCCTTTAGCTCCTCGACTCTCTTTCCCGGAGTCTCTATGTTTATTGACATGCCATGACGGCTTACCCAATGTAGGAAGGACAGGCCAATAGAGCATACCTTGTGACCATCAACCCAAGCACCCTGCATTTTCGGATCCTTGTATGCGGAAATCCCACAGTCGTAAAGGGAGCTTATGGTCCAGTCCTCCAATCTCCCAATTATCCCCCTAATGCTCTGCTCCCCAATTAACCACTTCACAATGGGGTAAACTACGAGTTGGCCAGGGCCATGCCAGGTAATCCCCCCCCCACGGTCAGTGATTGTGGTTGGATAACCCTCAACAACTACGTTATCCCTCACTGCCTTTGGGCCAATTGTGACGACTTCGGGATGCTCAACGAGGATAATTGTGTCCGGAATCTCATCGGCAACCCTCTTCTTTTGAAGTGCCCTCATTTCCTCTGCCATGATATGATACTCAACGACCCCAGAACGAAGGATATTGATTCCTCTCATCCTATCCCTCAACTGATGTGGATGGCATGCCCTAGGGTCTTGAGGACGCTCTCATGGAAGGCCTCCGCCATAGTGGGGTGAGCGTGTACAGTGCCGGCCACGTCCTCAAGGAGAGAACCCATCTCGAGCGCCAGGACGAACTCTGCATGTAGCTCTGCAACATGGCTGCCAACTGCCTGGACACCGAGGATTACATGATCAGACTCCCTTGCAGTGACTCGAATGAAGCCCCCTGTCTTCTCTGCCTCTATGCTCAGGGCCCTGCCATTGGCAGCGAGTGGAAACTTTCCAACAATGATTCGCTCTCCCCTGCCCTCGGCCTCCTCCGGGGTCTGGCCTACGGATACAATTTCTGGTTCGGTGAAAACAATCGCAGGAATCGCCACTTTGTCGAACTCTCTCTTGTGTCCTGCGATGATCTCCGCAACCATCTCGCCTTCTGAACTGGCCTTGTGAGCCAGCATGGGCTCTCCAGCAACATCGCCAATTGCATAGACCCCAGGGACTGAGGTTCTGCATTGCCTGTCGGTTCTGATGAATCTCCCGGATGGATCCTTCCTGACGCCCATGTTTTCAAGCCCCCATCCCTTTGTGTTCGGGCTCCTACCAACCGTCACCAATACTCTGTCAACCTTCACTTTGTGTCGGTCTCCGTCCTTCTCAAAGGTCAACTCGACCTTCTTGGACGCTCCCTTGCCTTTGATCTCTGCTCCTCTCGCGAGGGAGTTAGTATGGGTGGTGACTCCGTGCTTCTTGAGCCACAGTTCTAGAGGCCTACGAATTTCTTTGTCCATGATGGACAGAATACTGTTCATCCCTTCGACGACTGTGACCTCAGTTCCCAGTTTTGCGAAAGCGCACCCTAGCTCCAGTCCAATGTAGCCCCCTCCGACGATTGCCACGCTCTTGGGGAGGGTGGCCATGTCTAGGGCTCCCGTTGAAGAGAGGACGAATTCTTCGTCGCATGGCATGAATGGGAGGTCAATGTGGCTAGAACCAGTAGCAAGAATGACGTTCTCTGCTTCGATTCTCACCTCGCCCTTTCCTGTTCTCACTAGGCAGCTCTTCGGGCCATCAAATGTCGCCCAACCCTTGATCAGCTCGGCACCTGCCCCTTTTAGAAGACCCTCGACACCTTTGTTCAACCTCCCCACAATCGAGTCCTTCCAAGAAACGAGAGCAGCCATGTCTACTTCCGGCTCCCCGTCGATGGAGAGTCCCATGTGCCCACCTTCGGATGAGTGTTGTCTCAGAGCCTCGAACCTCTCGGCCGCGTGGATAATCGCCTTGCTGGGGATGCATCCGCGTATCAGGCAAGTTCCTCCGGCTTTGTCTCCCTCTACCACTATCGTTTCCAAGCCAAGCTGCGCAGCTCTGATTCCTGCTACGTAGCCCCCTGGGCCCGCTCCGATAACCAGAACCTGGCACTTACGTGAATCAACCATTGGAAACCTCACATGAAAATGAGCGCAGGATTCTCCAGCATTCTTCTTAGGTGCTGGATCAATGATGCTCCGTCTGCCCCGTCAACGACCCTGTGATCGAAGGCGCTTGAGAGGTTCATAATTCTCCTTGCCACTATCTTCCCATCTCTGACTACGGGCATCTCCCTGGCCTTGTGAACCCCTAGGATGGCTACTTCTGGGTGGTTGATAATCGGAGTTGCCCCCAAACCCCCTTCTCTGCCGAGGCTGGTGATTGTGAAGGTCGATCCCGTTAGGTCGTCCAAACTCGCACTCCCCCCTCTCGCTGCACCGGACACCCTCTGCATTTCGGAAGCTGCACCCCAAACGTCCCGCGCCTCGACGTGCTTTACCACGGGGACGTACAATCCTCGGTCTGTCTGAGTTGCTATTCCTAGGTTGACTGCTGCATGCCGGTTTACCACGCCACCCTCATCATCAAAATGGGCATTGCATTCTGGATGCTCAGGCATTATCTTTGACAGTGCCAACATGATGAAAGGTAGGTAGGTTAGTTTAGGCTGGGATTCGTCTCTAGAGGAGTTCAGGACCTGCCTCAGGGACTCGAGTTCTGTGATGTCAACTTCTTCGAAGTATGAGAAGTGAGGAATCCTGCTCTTGCTAAGTGACATCTGCTCCGCAATCTTTCTCCTTAGCCCAACGACCTTCACGGGAGTTACTTCCGTTCTTTTTGTGGAGTACGACGCAGGTGCCGCTCCCGATACGGTTCCTCCCGCAGCCATGAATGCATCAAGATCAGCGTGCCTGATCCTTCCTGCTGGGCCGGAACCCCGAACGTTGGCCAGGTCTACCCCCCCCTCCCTCGCCCGCCTTCTAACTGCTGGACTGGCCAGCACTCTGTTCAATGGACCAGTAGGGACAGCCTTCGATGGGGGAGTGGGTTCCGGCACTGGAGCGGGAGCAGGCTCTGTTGCAGGAATCGGTTCGGGAGGGTCTCCGACGGTTTCTTCGGGTTCTGGAGCCTCGTCGGTCCGAGCCTCTTGTGAGTCTCCAGAGTCAATTTCTAGTAGCGTGGTTCCTACTCCAATCATATCACCCACGCCTCCGCTAAGGGAGCTGACCACTCCGTCGACTGGTGAGGGGATGGTCACGGTTGCTTTGTCAGTCATCACATCAACAATCGGGTCGTCCTCGGAAACTTGGTCTCCAACCGAAACGTGCCACTGCACAACCTCTCCTTCCACAACCCCTTCGCCGATATCGGGTAGTTTGAATACGAAATTTCCCATTTCACTCCTCCTGAGTTCTCCTTATCGCCGCGGCAATCCTAGATGGTCCGGGCATGTAATCCCATTCAGTAGTATGGGGAAATGGGGTGTCCCAACCAGTGACTCTTTCTATTGGGCTCTCGAGATGATAGAAGCATCTTTCTTGTATGGATGCTACCATTTCTGCTCCGAATCCACTGGTTTTGGGGGCCTCGTGAACAATGACGCACCTCCCCGTCTTTTCGATTGAGCCCACGATGGCATCCCTGTCCCAGGGGACGAGCGTCTGCAGATCAATTAGTTCGCATGATACTCCGCTGTCCCTGATTGCTTGCTTGCAAACATGAACCATTGCACCCCATGCAATTACTGTGCAATCGTTTCCTTCCAGAGCTATCCTTGCTTCACCTAGGGGCACATTGTAATGAGATTCCGGGACCTCTGCCTCGGGATGGTCCTCCCATGTTGGTACGTTATGCGGATCTCCGTAGAATGGCCCTCTGTAGCACCTCTTTGGCTCAAAGAAAACCACTGGGTCGTTGCACTCTATCGAGCTGATAAGCAGTCCCTTAGCATTGTACGGAGTTGAGCAGTAAACGACCTTCAGTCCCGGGGTGTGGGTGAATTGCGACTCCGGTGACTGGGAGTGATGATGCCCTCCTCTGATGCCTCCTCCAGCTGGGGTCCGCAATGTGATGGGGCACCAGTATTCCCCCCCAGAACGATGCCTAATCTTAGCAATCTCGTTTACTATTTGGTCGTAGGCCGGGAAAATGTAGTCAGCGAACTGAATCTCTACGACGGGCCTAAGTCCGTTTATTCCCATTCCGAATGCCGTGGCTGCAATCCCTCCCTCGGATAACGGTGAATCGAAAACTCGATGCTCCCCATGCTTCTTCTGCAGTCCGTCAGTCGTCCTGAATACTCCACCGAAATAACCAACATCCTCTCCGAATATTATCACGTCCTCATTCGTCTCGAGCATTATGTCTAGGGCATTGTTCAGAGACTGAATAATATTCATATTAGCCATGCTTAGTCCCCCATTACCTCGTCGTGTTGCTCTTTGAGGTGCCATGGCATTTCTTCGTAGACCTCGGTGAAGATAGTCTCAGCCGATGGGTATGGCCCGTTAGCTAGGTCGCCAAATTTCACTGCTTCCTTGTAAGCCTCCACGACCTCTGAGTCAATCCTACTCTCCAGCTCGCTATGCTGCTCCTCACTCCATCCCCCTATGTTGATAAGATGCTCCTTCAATCTCAATATTGGATCACCCCCCGGCCACTTTGTATGCTCGTCTCTTGGGCGATACCTACTGGGATCATCGCTGCTGCTATGCGCTCCTGCCCGGTAAGTCAGAACTTCGATGTGAGTGGCTCCAGCCCCGGAAGCAGCTCGTTCTCGGGCCCATTTGGTTACGGAGTAGAGTGCAAGGAAGTCGTTTCCGTCGACTCTGATTGATGCCAGACCGTACGGAATGCCCCTACTTGCGAACTTACCTATTCCTGTGGCGAAGTTCGAATGTGTGGAAATGGCCCACTGATTATTGACAACGTTGAGAATAACTGGCGCGTTGAAAACGCTTGCGAAGTTTAGCGCATAGTGATAGTCTCCCTCGGCGCTTGCCCCATCCCCAATCCAAGTGATGGTCACTTCATCTAAGCCCTTGTACCTAGAAGCTAGGGCAACTCCAACGGCTTGACTGAATTGGGTACCAACAGGACTGGAGACCGAAATAAATCGGCCTTCCTTGTAGGAATAGTGCACTGGCATCTGCCTCCCTTTGATATTGTCCTCTACGTTCCCTATGCAATGGCAAATCATGCTAACCATCTCTCGTCCCCTGACGAACTGGGCCCCCGGTTGCCTATATGTCGGGAAAATCCAGTCCTGCTCTTCTAGGGCCATGGTCTGTGCTATTGCAACCGCCTCTTCCCCAAATGACCTCATGTAGAATGACAGCAAACCGGTTCTCTGCATCTTCATCATCCGATCATCGAAAATCCTGAGCCTAACCATGTGCTCAAGACCTATCTGTAGCTCTTCCACACTCAATTTCGGATCCCATTCACCTGAAGCATTTCCATCATCATCTAGTACCCTTACCAGACCATCTGCAAGCTCTATGGTGTCCTCTGAGTCACAGGTCTTTGGCTCTGGCCTTCTGTAATCCCCTGGTCTCCATGGCCAACTTTCGAAACTAGCGTCATCCCCGGGTCTGAATGGGGCGTCTGGGACGTCAATTCCCGATCCTCTCTCTTTGTTCGCCATGCTCATTACAACTCCAACCCACTCAAGATATTTGGCCCCTTAATGCTACTTTCTTCTTTTCTGCAAATAAGTGACTTACGGCCGAACCAGTGGAATCCCTAGTTACTACTGGCTCACCACCCATTGCCTCTTCCCAGAGCAATCCTGCTCTATAGCTGGACCTAACAAGAGGTCCACTAGCCACAGCATTGAATCCTAGCTCTCTCGCTATCCTATCCCAATCTGCAAACTTCTCAGGTTCCGGAAACCTATCGACCGGCAGGTGCTTGTAGCTTGGCTGGAGATATTGCCCAAGGGTAATCATGTCCACTCCAGCATCCCTGATCTTCCCCATCGTCTCTGCAACCTCTTTGTCTGACTCGCCTAATCCTACCATTAAGCTAGTCTTTGTGAGTAAATCTGGGCGAATCCTCTTCGCATTCTTTAGAATCACTAATGACTGCTCAAAGGACGCTCTTGGATCTCGTACTACCTGATCCAGCCTGGGCACGCATTCGACATTGTGTGCAAATACCTTCAGTGGCAGTTTATTCAATAGTCCCTTCAAGGCTCCCAGATTGCCGTTTAGGTCGGAGCAAAGTAATTCGATCCCTATATCTGGATTTTTTTCAGAGACCTCTATGATGCAATTCCGGTAGTGCTCCGCCCCCCCGTCCCCTAGGTCATCCCTGTTAACGACGGTAATTACAACGTAGCTCAGGCCCATGTTGGATACTGCTTCTGCAAGCTCTTGCGGCTCTCCATGGTTCAGTTCCGGTGGTGTCTTAACCGTACCAACAGCACAGAATCTACACCCCCTAGTGCAGACTTCTCCTGCGACCATGAAAGTGGCCGTGCCCCTGCCCCAGCAATCGTGCACATTGGGGCATCTGGCCTCTTCACAGACGGTGTTAAGGCCATGTTCGCGGACGTTCGAATTCGTTTCATTGTATCTTGCCTGAGCCGGACCGGTTGGTAACGAAGTTCTGAACCACTTCGGGAGCCTCCTACGCTTTGACTTTCTAACCTCAATTGGATTGATTCTCGACGCACCTCCACAGCCTCCAGTACGACTCTCAGACGAGTCTATGGTCGGCAAATGCCTCTCCATCGAAATACCCGGATAGAGGCTTGACATTAACCGTTTTCTCGACTCGACCTTGCTGACTAAAGGGGCAATCGGTAAAATGACAGCCATACACCCGGGCATCATGGTCAGAACGGTGTTGGTGACCGGAGGTGCAAAGCGAATAGGTAGAGAAATCTGCATTAGGATGGCTCAAGAGGGCTTCAATGTCGTCGTCCATCACCGAAATTCAGATGCCGAGGCCCAAGAACTCGTCAAACAAATCAACTCCATTGGCACAAAGGCCATCGCTGCCAAAATTGACCTTTCCAAATACGGATCAGCCTTCGAACTGATTGAGGATTGCAATGGGAAAATAGGGATAATCACTGATTTGGTTAACAACGCTTCTGTATTCAAGTATGACCAAATTAGTACTCTTGAAGAACAAACGTGGGACGAACACATGGCAGTCAATGCTAGATCCCAGACCATGCTAATCAGGAAACTGGCGGAAATACTCCCAGACGACCAACAAGGTTCAGTAGTCAATATCCTTGATCAGAAGATAGCCTCCCCGAATCCCGACTACCTCTCCTACACCGCTTCCAGATTTGCAATGCTTGGTGTGACTGAATCCCTTGCCAGGGGACTAGCGCCACATATTAGGGTCAATGCGATTTCTCCAGGCCATACCCTCCCTAGCTTAGAACAGACCAAATTAGGGTTCGAGAAGGCCCAATCCCAGTCCCCGTTGGGTTTTGGACCCGAACCAAATGATATTGCAGATGCCGTAACGTTTCTGATGCATGCCAAGTCAATTACAGGTCAGGTTCTGTTCGTTGACTCCGGAGAGAGATTTCTTAGCCGGGAAAGAGACGTCGTCTTTGAGACCGAGGGATGAATCAATGGAACACTCCGACGCGCTCTCGACTCTATTGCTACAGACCAATGGCAGTGCTACGATAGTATTCTTAGAAGATGCGGAGAGGGAGATTGAGGTTGGAATTCATGACTTTGAGTTTGACTCCAAGCAACCCGTTCGCTTCGATATTTATGCAGCGCATACTGAGGGTCCAGCCACCGGCGTCTCTGGAATTGGAGATGTTTTGGACTACGAGTACCTGGTTGACGCTCTTGATCACGTAATCGGAATGGGGAGGTTTGACCTTCTGGAAGAAATGGCTATCGAACTAATTGACCATGTCATGTCCCCAGAGTCAGTGATTGCAGCCACGGTCAAAATCTCCAAACTCCATGTTCCTGGTTCCGGAGGAAGCCTAGGATGCTGCATTACCAGGGCCAAGTAAGGCATTGGTGCAGGGGGAGGGATTTGAACCCACGAAGCACTATGCACCGGAGCTTAAGTCCGGCCCCTTTGACCAACTCGGGTACCCCTGCATTCCCCCAGTAGTGGCTTTCGCTTTCAATCGAGCGGATGCGAACTATGCGATAACCGATGCATCACCGGCCCCAACTCCCCCAATCCTTTAACATCTCGATTGCGGCGCATAATCGTGCGAAATCGCTCAAGATTGGAGTCAGGGCGGCATGCCTCACTACTTGCCATTTCTCTTGCGGGCCTAATGATGATGCAATCCGGGCTTTCTTTGGGACCAGTAGGATTGACTCCGGAAAACCCTGTGATGGGTGCTGATAGTGCACCCGATGACAACTTGTACAAGCTATACTTCACCGCCCCAGGGGGAAACTCATCAGCTGGAATGGATGGGCTAATCACCACTAGGGTCCCAGATGATGGCGACGGCCAAGAGACGGCTTCAGCATTGGATGCTGATGTCGAGTTCAGAACCATAGAGCTTCACTCCAGCATGGAGTTCTTCGGACGAAAATATCATTCAAACGATTCATACTATCTCCCAGTCAACCTGTTCTTGAAAGCCACCGGCTCTCAGAACTCAAACGTCGACTGGACTGTTACAATTGCAAGTACCTCTGACGGCACTATTGGAAGTACCACTTGGGGAGGGGGGACTGTTTGCACCTCTTCATTCGGCAGCACATGTGACTTTGACTACGAGTCCCTCGAAGTCGGAGTTGGTAGCCAGAGCTCCTTTGAGATCCGTGGTGGGGAGCGCCTAACGGTAGAAGTTAGAGCTACAATTTCAGGTTGTGACGACGGCGTCTTCTCCGATTGTGCAGCTGAGATTGCATGGGGGAATGTGGATGGCGAAAACCGATTCTCGCACATCGAGACCGATGCAAATGCCCTCATGGACAGCATAATTGTTCTTCAGAGAAAGGGGGCAAACATCGCTGAAGGCCCCGAATTGGACTGGTACCCTAACGATATTATCGAAGATAGAGAAATGCAGTTTTCGTTGGACGCAAAGAGTGCCTTTGGAAGGGATGACATCTCAAAAATTGAGTTGTTAATGAGGGATCCCGATGGAAATTATCGTATCGATTACATCGTCACAGGCGATGAGGAAGATGTCGAAGATTCAAGCTACGGGGTCTTCGGGGAGTACATTTGGACATACCCAAGCGGACTTATTCCAGGCGAATACTCGCTTGTTCTCCGAATCACTGACATCCAGGGTAACAGAGTCGACATAGAACACGAGTCTATCACTATGCACGAGTGGGGAGTCTCAATAAAGCACAGGTTCGACAGAAATACGGAGTATTTCGCCCCTGGCCAGATAACCCCAATCCCACTTGTTCTGGTCCATAGGGGAGACTCGACAAAGTCAATGCAAGTTGAACTGGAGGTTCTAACAAACCTCGGGAGCTCATGGCTTGTCGAACTGGACTCTCCAGCAGGATACGAGTTGAGCTCAGGCGGTACAATTCTCAATCCGACTGTTACGCTTACTGCACCCGATGATCTCACTGGCATGCCCAAGAAGATTGAGATTAGGGCCATAGCCGAAGCCGATGTGGAAGGGGTAATTTCTGTAGTCCACCAAGATGTACTGACTCTCAATGTCGAGAAAATCGACGTCTACCAACCCCCAGTAGTATCGATATGGTCCGATGACCACAAGATCCCCATTGCCAACTCTTCGAGGGGTGATGCCATAGACGCAACTATCCCTCGATTCGCTGAGCATAATGAGTTCAATCCATTTATTCTGGAGATATTCAATACTGGATTTGATGCGGACTACTTCAGGATCGATATTCTGAAGAGATCAAAGTCGCTTTTCCAACTTCACAACAATCTAACCGGGCAGAGGATACTCGAAGACGAGGGCGATGGAACATTCCACACACCTATGCTGGAGAGGCATTCAACACAAGTTTTCATCCTGGGGCTAAAACCCAGTTTGGATAGGGAGGACCCCGACATCGGCGAAATAGAAATTGAAGTCGTCAGCGGGGGGAACTCCTCTTCCAGCACAACCGTCTCTTTCACCATCCAAAGAACATTTGGAATTAGGGCCGAGGTCTCCATGGACTGCGATGGAACTCCCTTGGGACACATGAAAGTCTCTCTTTGTGCCTCAAATGAGGAAAGGCCAGTCATTGATTTCAGGGCTAGGATTACTAACAGCGTCGCAGAAGATGAGGCAGCTTCTTGGTGGCTATTACAGAACCCATCCTCCCTCAAGGAAAACACCGACAACAACATGGCTTACGGACAGTGGGAATACCGAATCACAGATTCCGACGGTGAAGCCGTTCCCAGAGTTTCTTTGGGTCCCGGCGACTTCACTGAGGTATTTATCAGCGTGACCATGACCAACCAAGTTGAAGTCGGTAATCACACGGTTTTCCTTAGAATAGTTGAGGACTTGGATGAGGATGAACCGAGGTACTTTGACCTTCCAATGACGTTTGAGGTCGAGGCCGACGATCCCATGTTGGAAATAGTCCAGGTTTCTCAGAATACGCGACTAGTCCCTGGAAGGGACTATTCAATCCAGATGAAGGTGAAGAACGAGGGGAACGGTCCCCTGACTGTACTCCTAGAGGCCGATGTTGACGAAAGTGGATGGGGAGTTAGTATCGGGGGGCTTTCAGGCTCTCCTTTGATTCAAATTGATCCATTTGAGGAGACTGGTTTCACCGTGGAGATTTCAGTACCCGGTTCAGCTAACAATGGGGATACGATTCCAATTTCAGTTTCAGCCACTCCACTTGATACAGAGCAGGGCTTCCCAGATTCGTTCACGGACAAATTCACATTGAATGCAGAAGTGGAGATTGGCTCAATTGTGAACATAATAGTGAACGAAGTTTCTCACCCACGACCAATCACATTGGTGCTCGGAACCGTCTCCATTCTACTACTCTTCGCAGGTGTTCAGAGTAGGATAAATCGGAGACGGTGGACCGCACAAATGGAAATGATCGAGGCACTTTCGGACGATGATGGCACGAAGGTAACAGTTGAGTCAGATATACCCGCCCCTGTAACCTCACAAGCCAACAAACCAGAAGTTCCTAGGTACGAAGACGACGACGTGGAACTGCTCTAATCCTGTGAACATGTACGAACGGCGCTCCATTCGTCTTAAGACCCGTAGTTTGCGCCAACAAAATGGGATTGATAGCGGTGCTGTTCTCAATGAGAAAATACGAGCCTCTTTGCCCGAGGGGGAAGAGACGCTCCGCATTCGCATTCGCATTCTTCCTAATGATGTCCAGTCATGCAGCAATGCAGTTCGGAATATTGGGAGCCTCTGCAACTACGGATCAGGATGGCGACGGACTCCCATATGGAATCGAATTTCTCATCAATACCCAGCCACAGGATTGGGATTCTGACAATGATGGTCTTCCAGATGGCTGGGAGTGGCAATACGGACTGGATCCCCTTTCTTCATCAGGGGATAACGGATCGACAGGAGATCCCGACTCCGATGGACTCACCAATCTGAATGAATACCTGTATGGTATTCCAATCGGCTGGGACGAGCCTTCCACATCCAGCGTCCTCGATAACGGAGTATGGTGGAATGGGACCGTTCCTGTCAGAGAGTGGGACGAGGAAAGCGCAATGCAGGTTATTCAGGGAACTGGTTCTGACGGGGTAGACGAAGATCCGGTTGGGAACATTTGCACTGATACGTTCGACAACGACCACGATGGACTGGTCGACTCTAACGACGACGACAACGACGGAGACGCCGATTGCAGCTCTGACGACGACGATGGAGATGGTTTGATCGACGAAGATCCGAATGGTTGGGATACAGATGGAGACGGGATGCCCGACGGCTGGGAGGCTGCAAATGGATTGGACCCAACATCCAACTCAAACCAAGACGGCACCTATGGGGATCCTGACTCTGATGGATTAGCGAACATCTACGAATACGTCAATCCAGCTTGGGGAACTAGGAACGGCTCTACATTTCCCCCGACTCAATATTTCCGTCCCGGACCAATCAACATGACAATCACTGAGTCACCTTGCAATCCTATGCTTTCCCTTGGCCCTGGCGGTTGCCAGATTTTTACCGCGGAGGTAGATGGAATTACACAGACCGATCCATTCAATAACGACACTGACGGTGACAATCTGAATGACTCATTTGAGGCCCTAGTTCTGCTCACTGATCCCACTGACCCTGACACGGACTCCGACGGAATTCCCGATGGAATCGAATTCAACGGCTCCTATGGCGACCCCCCCCAAGGGTCCGATCCCCGAAGCAACAACACTGATGGTGATCACCTTGAAGACGGCGAGGAAGACCTCAATGGAAACGGTGTCGTCGATGAGAATGAAACCGATCCAACGAGAGTAAACGACGAGGGGGACTTCGATGGTGATGGAATTCAGAATTGGCAGGAGAACCTGTCTTGTACCCTCTGGAACGTCTCTGACACCGATGGAGGGGGAGTCAGCGACGGAGACGAGAAGATCCCCTGGCATGCGACCGATCCTTGTACATCCCTGGTGGAATTAGAGTTCACGATTGTAGAATGGGATGAGAGCTTGGAAATTCTCGAACTTAATTCAACAACTAATCTGAACCCTAATCCGGTTGATTGGAGGGGAGGCTCACCTCTGGCCTACTATGTTTCTCAGAATGGGAGTAGAACACCTTTCAGCTTCAGTTCTATTGACGTGAACATTCTGAGGGGTGTGGACACCGTGCTCCCCCCGGGCGCAACAACCGTTGTTTTCACCAATGGTTCGTGGTGCTGGAATGCAACCGTCGGTGCAGCAAATGACCCTCATTGCGATGATGACTACTTCGACTCCGATGAAGATGGACTTGCAGATTGGGAGGAGGCATTTGGGATTTGGGGCTTCATCTCCTTCGCCGATATAGCAGATTCCGATGGGGATGGAGTTGATGACTTATCGGAGATTCAGAACCTAACAGACCCACTGGAACCATGTGATAACCTTCTCGATACAGACGAGGATGGATTAAACAACTACTTCGAGAACACTACTGGATGTGACATGAGATACGGTATTCAGGGTGGAAATCTGACATTTGATATCTGGTTCACTCTTTGGAATCAGGCCGACTCTGACAATGGTGGTGTTGACGACGCCCAGGAGTACATTGATGGTACTAATCCCCAAGACAACCCAGACGATGATATCGACCCACTGGATACTGATGGGGATGGGATACCAGATTCGGTGGAATTGGAAATCGGTACCGATTGGAGGGATCCTGATACTGATGGTGGCGGGGTGCCAGATGGCGAGGAATGCCCACCCGAATTCTGGCTTGTGGATTGCCTAGGATCGCCAAGCAATCCCTTGGATCCAGCGGATGATTTAGACGACAATGTACTAATGTTCACTGCATCAAATACGACATCGGGAATGGATCCAGGAATCACTCATTATTGGAGATGGCACACCTATGATTCCTACACTGGAGTCTCTTGGGGAGTAAACTCGAGTCTTGTGGGTTTCACACCGATAGTAGACGATTGGTCTACCGAACAGGGAGTAGCGGACCAGTCGTTCTGGAATCACAGTTCTCTACTGTCCTGGGAAATAATTTTCGACGAGGCGGGTTACATTAGTCCCGGCAGGGAGCTCATTCAGCCCTACAACGTACAAAACTTCACGACATGGGTAGATTTTTCAGCGGGTCTAAATTTCTCCAACTATACTCGGGATATTCTAGTGGATACTTCTACAATTGAGGCACTCTACGTCAATGCTCCAGAAGTCATACTCTCCGCAGAGGTTCGGGACAATTCAACTGCCTTCATCGGGTCATCATATGGGACCGATTTGCCAGAGGATTTCCTGAATCAGGTCGAAGGCGAGAGGGTGAACAACATCACACAAGGAATACTCAATCAATCTGGCGCTCTGTCTGCATGGGGCAAGATTTCTGCGATTCAGGACTTCCTAATCAATGGAAATGAAACAATCACTTTTCTCAGGAATTACGATGGTTCCGGTAGGCTGGATGGCACTGGGAGTGATAGCGATATCTCATATTGGATTCTCAATACATCCCACGAAGGCAGCTGTGACGAATTTGCGTCTGTGTTTGCTGTGATGCTCCGACTAGCAGGATTACCAACAAGAAAGGTGACAGGTTTTTCTGGGGGTGATTGGGACGGCAAGGCAATCAATGTATTTGGAAAAGATTTCACCACTTGGGTCGAGGTTCACCTCCAGACCAATCAGAATCAGGGTGACTTGGATATTGGTTGGGTTCCCTTTGAAGCGTGTCCCCCAATGTCTGTCGTTGAGGTAGCAAATGAGAACTGGGGTCCAACGACAATTGAGAGGAATATTTCTTTCTCAGACCCAATCTGGATAGAGGGCACGCTAATTTTCTCTGAGAACTCAACTTCGGCCTCTGACATTACCCTGTCTTTGTACTTGGTCGAGCCTGAAAATTCGGGTTTCGTCCCTGGTAGTTCCGCAGTGGAAGAAAGTCTAGTAGCAACAACAATAACTAACGAAAATGGCTCATTCAACCTCACTGGACTACCTCCACAAGTAATCAGGCCCGGGTTTGGTTCACTCGTGATACAAACAACTCAGAGAGCATATGTTGGGACTCAGGGACTCACCTTCCCATGGCATATCAACGTCACCGACAACGTATCCATTTCAATCTCCGAACCAACCCCACTCGATTCACCGATGTTGGGGATTGGGGTCAATACGACGATAATTGGTCAGATTTCTTGGGCCAGTACCCCATACCTCGATCCCTCGATTGTTGATGATCTGGAAGTCGTGTTAAACTACACCACAGTTGTAGGCGGAGAAGTAAGTTTGACTTCCAGCGTCTCAGGAGGGGGTTACTACGAATTCACAGTCCCAATTGACGAAACCGAACCCCTCGGTCTGATCAATGCGTCTATCGTCTTCAATGGATGGCACATCCTCGATTTGAATAATGCAACACCACCATTCTTCCACGCTAGACCAGAAACGCTGGATTTGGACTTCAACATTACCTTGTCACCAAATCTCACCGTATCATTAGAGTCGCAATTTGCGAATAACAGCATCCTGGGGATAGGCTCCAACATTTTCCTTAATGGCACAGTTCTAAGCAGAGGGGAGACTCCCTCTACACTCAATGGCACCCTCATTGTGGAGATGCGGAGATCCGATATCTCTGGTCCGTTCGTACAACTATCATCCTGGTACCTGAACGACTCATCATGGACCTCTTCTCCGGGAGATTTCTCCATTACGTGGCTCTTTTCATCCGAAGATGTACCCATTCCAGCAGGATTGGTAGACGTTCGCATTCAATTCGACGCAGACAATCTGAATGCCAATGACCAGAAACAATTCATCGACGGTGAGTATGGGATACGAAGTATTGTCCAGTTTTCATACTCTCTTTCACCGGAGCCTCGTGGTATCGAGGCGAACATCGATGTATTCCTTTCTGACCATACTGGATTGCCCTTCGCGTCATTCGAGGGAGAATACAACCTAGACTTCAATAGTGAATCGGTTTGGAATCTTTCTGACCCTAGTTCGGCGAAAATCGAGGTAAGTTGGACCCCTGCAATAGATCTAGTCCCAGGCGACTATCCATGGGTGCTGACTTACAACGGATCAACATGGATGGCACCCAACTCAACAGATGATTCCGTGAGGATTCAGGGAATAGCCAACGCGTCTGTTACCTTTGGGGAGGAATGGACAGCGAGGGGCAGTACCAACTGGATCTCTGGATTTGCAAGAGACTTGGTACTTAACTCACCTGTAACCGGCAACAACTCCTCAGTCACTGTCCTATTACAGGTCCCATCCGATTTGCCCCCTACCCCGGATGGATTCCCTGCTAGCCCAGATTCATACACTCTTGCTGCTGGGTGGATAGACCCCTCCAACGGTGGATACAACCTCTCATTCAACATGCCAAGCGGCGTCCCTTCGGGCGTTTATGAGATACTGGTACGACTCGACTTCGTCACTAATGCCCCAGAGGGCGGGAGTTACTACAAGGTCAATAATCCGACTTCAGTCGTAACAGGGGTACAGACCGAGTTTGTAGTCAATACCGAACCCAAAGCAGTCATTTTGGTGGCTGGGGAACAACTAGTCCTAACTTCGGTTGTCACAGATGTAGAGGATAGTTCCACATTTATTGTAGGAACGTCCTTGGATCTCTACTTCGACTGGGGGGGCCCACAACAGCAGATAATGCAATCAACAACTACCGGACCACTTGGTGTCGCCGATTTCAATCCAATTATATCCCCAACGATTGCACCCGGTTTCTATGACTTGAGGATACATGCTCCTGATGATCTCTCAGACAACATCTCCACTGAAAACGCAGGGAGATGGATTGGTAACGAAAGTTTTGTCAATCTGACCGTGCAAGTAGCCAGTCTTGTTGACATCTCCAGCATCTCTTCGCAAGTCACAGCCCTACAGTACTTCTCAATCGCGGGCACTGTTCTTGACTCGGCCGACTCCAACAGAACCGTCGAGGGACCAGTCGGAATCAATGTGTTCTTTTTGGATGAACCAGACGAACTGTTGCTTGAGAACTTCACCACCCAAGCAAATGGTAGCTTCAATGTCTCCGTACCTACGGATACTTTCGGAAATGGGGTAATTAGGGGGGATAGGACAGTCATAGTTAGTGTGGTGAATGGCTCTACCCCATTCTACCTGACCGGGACCGGCGATGCCTCTATTTTGGTCATAGGAGTTCCCCGTTTCTTGGATTCAACGCCATTCATTAACACTATAGTGGACAGAGGGGGAACTGCAACGATGACAGCGAGATTGGTAGAATTCAGTAACAACGACGCCCCACTGTCTGGATTCACGGTCCTAGTTCAATTCCACGACACATGGCTATCTCCGCAGGTCACCGCTGCAGATGGCAGCGTGTCGTTCGATTTCCAGATTCCACATGACCATCCCTTGGGCCTCGTAAATGTGACCTTCCTGTTCAACGGCTCTAGTGACTTGAATCCAACCATCGACATCCTGAACACAATCACAGTCCGTTCTTCCGCAAGCATGACCGTCAATCCAATATCTGCAAATCCAATGGCCGGAGATTTTTTCAACGTTACTGGAAACTTGGTTTCCAGTAACGGAAGCTCCCTAACTGACCGATCAGGAAACCCTCTGAACCCCACTCTCACTTTCTCGATCGACGGGCAGTCTGACACGTTCATAGTAACTCAAACCACCTTCCAAACTGATGGCAGCTGGATAGCGCAGTTCCGACTGGATTTAACATTCCCCAGAGGGGTCCATGCGATTAGCGTGGTCTTCACTCCCGAGGTCAACTATTTCACTTCTGCAAGCGGATTAGTCGGCTTCGACAGTCGAGGATACTCGCAACTCACCATTGTTTCGCCAACTGACCTTGACCCGGACAGCAGGACCGTCAGAGGGGATTCGTTCGAGCTCAATCTCTCGATATTGGACAACGCCGGCGATCCGGTCCCATCCGCGACCTTGATTGTTGAGGTGGATGGAATTACTGTCTGGGGCGGATTGTCAACCACTCAGGGAACCGCATCCGCCTCAATCCTAGTTATGCCCGACAGGGATCCTGGTCCGATGATTGTTACAGCAAAGTTTGCTGGATTGAACGGGACCACTGGTCTGTTCGGGGATGAGTCATGGACCCGAGTGGTCGTTCTTGCTCCAACAGAAATTGCAATCGTCGGCACTACCTCCCCTTCTTTGGCAGGAGAGTCCGTGACATTCACAGGAAAGCTGGTCGACGAGAGAGGCCAGAAATTACTGAAAGAAGAAAACCCCTCTGGGGGGCTGATTCACCTCTCTATAGATGGAATTGATGTAGGTCCGTCATACGCAAATTTCTCCAATGCGACCACCAGTCAGTGGTCGATAACCTTCGATATCCCCATGGATATGGAATTCGGTGCCCATTCAGCCACCTTTGACTTCCTAGGTGGGTTTTCTTGGGTGGACCCAATGGGCCAGGGGGACTCCCTAAACCCCGAATACTACCTCCCATCTACTCAATCCTTGGTGTTCAATGTCACACAAACGTCACAAGTCATCATTTCTACTTCGCCAAGTGAAATAGATCGCTCCGAGGTCACTCTTGTCGAGGGAGTCCTGACAGACGGCATTGGAAGGGCACTTCCAAACAGGGACCTATTTGTGTCAATAAATGGAGAGGAACTGACTACTGTGGTCGTTGATTCTAATGGTTCTTTCAGTGCATTCGTTCCAATTGCGTCCGACATGATTCTAGGTCCAATGATTGTGGAAGTCGCGTTCCCCGGAGAAGCGTTCGTCCTTCCCTCAAACTCTTCAACAGTGCTGACAGTCTTCGGACCGGTGTTCACTACGATAGAGGAACCAATCCCCGTGGCTGTTGGAGATACGATAATGATCAGGGGGTCCGTGAAGGATAACCTAGAAAATGGGTGGCTGGGCAATCACACAATCGAAGTCTTTGTGGATGGAATACTGATTGGCATTTCCAGCTCCTCTTATGATGGAACATGGGTTCTTTCCTGGACAATCTCCGATTCTATGGAGGTCGGCAATCACTCTCTTACGGCCCTCTCCCCAGCTCAAGGATTCCATAGGCAGGGAAGTTCTGAGACAACTATTACGGTTTCATATCACACTTCAATCAGCATCCAATTAGAGGAATATTACGCAACCAGGGGCGAACAGTGGAACTTCTCAGGACGACTTTTCGAGGCGGACACCGGTTTTGAGCTGGGAATGGATGGCAGAATGCTGACAGTTCTGCTGGACGGGGTTCGGGTTGGAGACATCACTACAGAAATCGGAGGGCTCTTCACTTACAGTCACAGTATCGCATATTCCATGGATAGGGGGGGTCACAACATCAGTTTCCAGTATGATGGCGAGTTCCTGTACCTCTCATCGGAGTCCAACATTACTGCATTCACTCTTTCAGACATAGTGATAGAGATGCAGCCGATATCTAACTCAATAATCAGGGGCAGCACATTCCCTTCCGAGAACATCATGCTCCAAGGACTTGTTAGAGAAGTTGGAGGGGACTCCACAATTTTCGAGAACCTAACCATCACTCTTTCGTGGGGGGACTCGAACCTGCCAATGTCAGTTAATCCCTGGGAAAACCCCAACACCCTGAATTTCCAGATCAGGGCCAAGGCACAGGAGTATCTTACTCCGGGTGAAAACACCGTAACGATCCACATCGAGCAGGATCAATCGAGATTCCTCAACGGGGCATTCAAGGATGTGGAAATATTGATCCTGGTAGAGGTAGACTTCATTCTTTCGGAACTCGATATGTCCATCGGTCAGAGGGTCATCAGGGGGACGGTGAATGCCACTGCAAGAGACACGGGAGAGCCATTGGAGGGCCTATCAATGACCGCAATTCTAGCCAATGGAAGCATCTCGCACCTCTCAATGACCAGACTAACAGATGCCGACGGCATCTTCCAGTACGAGTTCAAGTCCCTGTCACCGGCACCACCTCTTTCCGATCCATCGTGGGGTGTCCTCAGAGTTCTGGTAGGCTCCAACTCTGAATTCATCGATCCCGGTAGCCTTTCGCTGCTCCCAATGAATGGAATCGAGATTCAGTATGAGGAGGAGCCCTCAGGATCAATTTTCGGCTCACTGGCATTCGTAGCAACCCTCCTGTTGGCCATTGCAGCCGCTGTAGCAGTTGGGTACAATTTCGTCTATCGTAGACGGAAGGCCGCGATCAAGGAACTGGCTGGAATTTTCAGCCAAACTGCTGAGATGTTGGCCTCTGGAGACGAGTACAGGAAGGCGATATTCGAATGTTACGAGAGCCTATGCGCAGTCCTCATGAGACGGGGATTCTTGCGACGGACCTTCGAAACGGTTAGGGAGTTTGAGGCTGCCATCAGGAGCGCCTTGCCAATCCGTGAGTCTTCACTGGTTTCCCTAGACCGAATTTTCGAGGAGGCACGATACTCCAGCCACGTAATGGGCAATTCACATGGGGAAAATGCCCAACTAGCCCTCTCTTCAATCCTCCAGGAGATCGAAGAACTCCAGGAGATCCCTAGTCGGATGGTTCGCGAGATTGACTCTTAGCCAGCATCATGACAAACGCATTGTTAGCATCTCGCCTTCCCAGCGAACGCTAGAAACGCACAGGCCATTTGGGAGCTTGAACTTTCCAATCATCCCACCCAATCCTTCGGACGAAATCACCCTAACAATCTGCGTTCCGTCATCTATTCCCGTTTCTACTGCCACATTGTCTTTGATTTCTAGGGGGAGTGGAATGCTGATTCCGGATTCCCCCTTAGTTCCCCCCATGTCAATTAGGAACTGATCCAGTGGCTTGAATTCATACAATGGAGCAGTATTGGAAACTAATTCGGCTAGGACTCCATAGTGCTCTTCTTGGACTTCTGATAGGTGTGGCAAGTCTCTTAGGAAAATCCCATGCAACTCCTCTGCACCCATCTCCAAACCCTTCTCGACCCCATCGATTATTGAGGAATTTGCGTCTCCCTCACTAGTTTCGAAATGGATCCTTGACCACTCCATATGATGATGCCAAAAACCGCACTCGGATGAACCCATTGCTCATGACATCTCGAAGAACGCCTTTACTCTCTCAGCGGTCCTAGACGGATTCGAGGTTTGCATTTTTTGCATTTCTGGCATACAACTGGCCACCCTCCTTTCAAGGAGCCTCTTCTCCAGAAGCACCACAATCGCCCTATCTTCATCCTTTCTAATTGGCCTACCCAGGGCTTGTAGTACGCTGTTGACGGCAGGTTGCAGACTGGCATACTTCCATGCTCTGCTCTTGTTGAATTTTTTCGTATAGTATTCATACAAAGCATCCTGCCTCGCGCTAGGGGGTGGCATTGGGAGCCCAACGCAGACCAGAGCATTAAGCACGTTGTCCGAGTAGTCAACTCCCTCGGATAACTTCCCACTCAGAACCCCGAAAAGTGCTGCTCCACCCATTTCCTTCTGTTCATAGAGTCTGGATATCAAACCCTCTACTCCTCTTTTACTCATCCCTTGCTCTTCCTTGAGGATTGTCTTCGAAATCCAACCATTTTCGAAGTAATCATGAATCCTATCGAGTATCGAATAACTGGGAGCGAAGATTGCCACGTTCCCCTTGGTATTGTCGATTACAGACTTGATATGGCCGATTATAGACTCCATACTGTTTTCTCGTTCCGTATATCTAGTGGTCACATCATTTGCAATCAGAACCGGCCTATTCCCCAGAGGAAAACCCGATGAGTACTCCTTGCATGTGGTTCGAACACTAGGGATGCCAAGAATATTCGAGTACATTTCTGGAGGGAATAGAGTTCCTGACATGAGAATTGATCCCAGGCACTGTTCAAAGATAGGCTCGCCGACCACGCTAGGATCTAGCAGATAACTCGTCACTCTGGGTTCCCTGAATTTTTCATCGAAGACCAGGGCCAATGCTGGACTATTTCGATATTCGATGCATATCTCTAGTATTTCTGCCAGTCGCGTACAGTCATTTTGCTCCTCATCATCTGAATCGTCCTCTTCGTCTATGACGACAGCCAATAAACGTGAGATCATCGTCCTTATTCTGGAAATTCCGTCCTCGTCCTCTTTATCTAGAACACCTTCGATTGCCTTTGAAACGATATCTAGAAAATCTATAGTTGCTACTCTTATGTCATCCCCTTTGGACTGCTTGTTTTCAGATTTCTTTTCATCGAACCATGTAATTATTCCCTGATCTTCCCTAAGGGTTCTGATTTGCGTCTCTAGGGATTTTGCTTCTCTAAGCTTATTTGACTCAGGAATATCTAGTTCAGCTTCCCTTTTTTGCAAGTTCCCTTTGTATTCTTCAATATTGTCTAGGGCCCTCCTGAAGACTTGATCAGTAATTGTTCTCTCCAAACCTCTCCTTATTCGATCTGGAAGGTTATGTGCCTCGTCTACGATAATTATCGAATTGCTCAATTCGACTCCCATCGCCGGTAGCGAAGCATCCCTCACTCCTTCTACGAAAACGTGATTATAGTCACAAACAATCACATTAGTTGATCTGGCTGCTTCTCTTGCCGTAGCCCATGCGCAAGTATCTTTCTTCTCTACTCGCTTTAGAATCTGTCCTACATGCCTTGGTTCTGAATGAATGAATCCTTCCAAGTCGGATCTAAGGAATCTTCTCTCGGATTCTGTGACTCCTCCTTCGCAATCGCATTTTCCGGTAGAGTCCACATTCTTGCACATGCTCTTCCTCCCAATAATATCCACCAATTTAATCTTCGAGAATCCAGGAGGGAGCCTCTTGTTGATCTCCCGAATTGTGTCAACGACTATTCTGTGCTGAGATTGTCTTCCCGTCAGGAATAGAATTTTTGGCATCTCTGGACTCGCACTGTACAGATTTGCTGCTGCTAGTGAAGATGCCAAGGCTGCGGCAGTCTTTCCTATCCCTGTTGGAGCCGCCGCAATTAGGAAACTCCCTTCCTTCAATGACTCAATTCCATCTGAAATCATCTCTCTTTGCGACTCCCTGGGGGAATCATGGGCGAAGAATAGATTTGCGTTGACCCCTACTTCGCCTGACATGGAGTCCTACCTGAAAATCGAACGACCAAGAAGATTGGCATCATCGAACTACGATTGCCTCGGAGTCTCTGCTGTCCAAAACAACCTTCAGAGGACTCTGTAACTGGATGTGTCTGAGGCCCATTTTTTCTATTTTTGCTTCTATAGAGTCGAGCCATTCCCAGTCGACTACATCCTCGCCAGTTATTGTTAGGTATCCAATGTTGAAGGTCACAATGTTTTGGAAGAAGTGAGTTCCTTGTGATGGGTCAACGTGGATGTCTGCCATCGGGGCCTCGACGATTGTCTTGGCTCCCATGATTTGATTCCACTGTACTGGTATTCCAAGAGACGGATCAGAGGAACCCCATCTTCCCGGGCCAATCAGAATGTAAGGCCTATCCGCTGCTCTGAGCTTGGCATCGATCTCCTCGATGAGTGGGACAATATTCACCGTCTTCATTCTGTTCATTTTGTCCGGGTGGACGTAGACAACGTCTCTAATTCCCTCAATCACCCCGTTACCAAGGGATTTGCTGCTAATGCAAACCGCCCCATCTCTGTCAACTTCGTCCAGTTTAATGTCAATGTCAACAGAATCATCCATTAGCGGCCTAACCTGCAGAATTGCGAATTTCCGAACGCCGCGTCCTTCGTCAACCTCTATTGCAAACTCTAGTTCCACAGGAGCGGCCAGGAATTCTTCACATGTCTTCAAAACATGATTAAGGATTTGCGCGAGTGGAAATTTGCCGTGCTTCAGTACCGGAGCGAATGTCACCAGTCGCGATCCATCGCGCCTGATCGAGTCAACGATCCTGTCATCTGAAGCCACATATGTCGAACCTACCAAGGCCAGTCTACGGTCTTCCTCTGCGTGGGAAAGGCCCAGATGCATGAGATTGTCTTCCTCGAGTGGCATTACATCCCCCGACTCTTCATTCATCGGGATTGCAAAGAACATACTTTGGGAAGTCTCGATTATCGCAGTTGTGCTGTGGAATTGATGGATTCTCTTGGGTTGCCCCGGGCTGAACCTCAGGCACTTTCCACCTGAAGACACTTGTCTGCCCAGTCCAATGCATACTGCCGCCAAACCATCCTCCATCTTTAGAGGATCAACAGGGTAATGGTTTCGGCTCCTGGCTGCACCTGAGATGTCAGGGTAGAATTTTCCCAATGCCTCTCTGCCAACCACCTCTTGGATGACAACAGCCATCCGCTCGTCTTCGATATTGTTGGCAGTAGCTGTAACGTATGCTTTGGCACTCTTATGGAATATTGAAGCATATACCAACTTGACCGCCTGAAGCAGCCTCTTCAGTCTAACTTCCAGATCCGGATGGTCATTAGCTAGCATGTATGTTGCATATACCCCAGCGAAGGGCTGATGGCTAGAGTCTTCTAATAGGCTGGATGAACGAACAGCTATCGGCCACCCTGCATTTTCGAGAATATCCCTCATCTCCCCCACTTCCTCATCTCCGAAGATCCCCCCAAGAAAAGCCTCATTGATTTCCACGTCACTTGCTTCCTCGTAAGCGAATTTGGAGAGATCGTTTCTTGCAATGAAATTCCCAAAGATTCCTGTCCCAATTACAACTGAATTCGGGACTGCAAACTCCACTCCGGGAAAAGGCTCCCCCAGTTTGAGCTCTTCCATTCTAGTGTAGAAGAATGCCAAACCCCGCCCCTTCCCCCCAAGACTACCTCTCCCTATCCTCTGGAATCCAGATTGTTCGCTGCCCGAGCCATGATCCCTGATGGTCTGCTTTCTTGCTCTTGAGATATGGGTTCTGATAGAGTCTACAATGTATTCCCTGACTCCCTCGGAATCTTCGAAGTCCTCCATGGTCATTGGTCGAATTGAGGAAGCTAATGCGAACTCTGTTCGAGCTCTCAACCAGTGGGAGAATTCATTCCTTCCAGCGTGCAATTCTATTGTTCCAATTGGTACCGATTCTACCATTTCTGACAATTGCTCTAGATTCGTAGCCCTGCAGATCTCTTCTCCCGCTGAAGTTCTGAAGATGAAGTCACCAAAACTCATCTCCTCTAACATGAACTCCTCAATCCTCTGGTAAAGAAAGGGGTCTTCCTTGTGCAAGAAGGGAATCCCCATAGCTTCTGCGTCTTCTTTCAACTCGATATTCTTTGATTGGAGCAATATCGGCAGGTTCCTGTCACCACTTTGTGCATAACTGACTAACTCTAGGCCGGCAACGTCTCTCTCGCCCGATTGGTTTGGAAACCTCCCATCAGTGAATATTCCAATGATATTCCTCGAATACTTGTCTATGATTTCCTTAGCCGAATCCATATCCGACGCAAGGAGGATTTTCGCTCTTGCCCTCAGCCTAAGCAACTTCTCATGGAGATTCCCCCCATCACCTATCAGATTGCTAGTTTGTCTGACTAGTTGGGTGTACAGAAGTGGAAGGTAAGCAGAGTAGAATCTACGGCTGTCCTCCACAAGGAGAATTACTTGGACATCTCCGTCTCTGACATCATTCTCTACATTCTTCTCATCCTCAATTAGTTTGCAAATCGACAAAAGGATCCTGCTGTCTCCACCCCATACAAATATCCTATCGATTCCTTCACCCGTCTTCAGAGTGGCCAACTCTCTGTTGTTCTGGCTAAGCATTACAACTGGAATATCTTCCTCAATCCCCTTAACAAGCCTCGCAAAAGCATACACATCCATCGTTCCAACCTTGGACATAGTGATCACAAGGTCGAACTTTCGAGTTGACATCAATTGCATTGCATCATCCGCATCTGGGCTGTGGATTATCCTCGGAGCCTGAGAGAGATTTAGAACCGAGTACTCCTCTTGGAGGATCTCAGCGAGATATCCCGACTCCTCTAGGATGTAACGATCGAACTGACTTGCGACAAGCAAGACCTCCCTGATTCTATACGGAGTAAGTCGTTCGAACTTATTCCAGTCTGTAATGCTCCCGTCCATAGATTGTATTACCGTAGGCGGCATCGCATTTCAGAGGAACGGAATGTTGCCCCGCACGTGTGTGCGGGACGTGTGTGTGTTGTGAGCCTACTTCTTGTCCGCAATCCTGGGGATTCTCGGTGCCTGCTTAGAGTTATATCCGACGGCATTTGAGAGCCGTGCCCGGTCTCTAACACTCCTCAGGCCGCTTCCAAACTCCTTGGATATAGTTGACTTGTGGTTGGGGGAGCGGGATGACCGCTCCCCCGAGTTTTGTGTGTGCATCCCATCCTCGCTCAATCTCTCACCTCAAGCGTTTGAATCCTCATCAAACCGAGAACGCAACTCTTCCATGCGCCTCTTGAGGAGCCTACCAACGGTATCTCCCTCGACCATCTCCTTGCGAATAGTCTCCCTAGCTGCTTGCCTGAGAACCACATCAGCGGATTCTCCAACAATCTTGCAGTAGTCCCTTAGTCGAATTGTTAGCTCAGGACCGAGATCAACCTCAACCCTGTCCCCTTTCCCGGGAAGGGCTGACGAAAGTAGCCTACGTACGGCCTCTCTGATTACGTCGGATCGGTTCCTCATCCCATCAAATCCGACTAGCCTGTCCAATTCCATTAGGTGATCCTCCGGAATCCTAAGCGAGACCATCGGACTGTTCCCTGCCACTCTCTTCTCCTCCTGAGTCCGTGAGACACAGGGGTGGCATATAATCATATTGCAATTGAAATACAATTGAAATACAAATTAGTGATATCCTATTGTTGTTTTTTCACCAATAGTAGTGCGATTCAAGGCATATGGGCCCCTCCGAGAGGCATGGTGATTCGATGAAGGTGATCAACGATGCGATTCACGGGCAATTCACTATGGATGGTGTAACCGAGGAGCTTCTGCATACTCCCGAAATCAACAAACTGAGTCACATCAAGCAACTTGGCCTAGCTCATTTGGTTTTTCCTGGGGCCCATCACACTAGATTTGAACATTCCATGGGTGCTTCCCATGTCGCCGGAATGATGGCCGACTCCCTGGGACTTGACGAACATGAAAAATCGACCGTGGAAGTTGCCGCAATGCTCCATGACGTTGGCCATGGCCCCTATTCTCACACCTTAGAGCATATTCTAAGTGAGCGAGGTGGCATGGATCACATGTCGGTTACTGAGGGCATAATTGTCGGAGAATACGATGTTCTCGTTGAAGGTGAGGGCTTATCATTACCGGAAAGGAAATCAATTCCTGAACTATTGGAGCAACATGACCTCGATCCAAAACACGTTGCTTCACTAATTCGAGGTCCCGATGCCTCTGGAACCGAGAGGTCACTATTGAGTTGGACCGAGGGAATGTCGGATTTCTCTGAGGGCGATCAAACAATGGCCCACTTGATTCATGGCCCAGTAGATTGTGACCAAATGGACTACCTCCTGCGTGATTCTCACTTTACTGGAGTGAAGCATGGTGTGATTGACCATCACAGATTGATTGCATCAATGGGCAGCCAAGGTGGGGATATCGTTGTCGACCAGGGGGGTTTGTCTGCTCTGGAAGGGATGTTGGTAGCAAGAGGTCTAATGTATAGCGCCGTGTACTTTCATAGAGTAACTAGAGTTACTGAAGTAATGTTGTCTAGGGCAGTTGAAAGAGCAGGAGATGGCCTACCTGACTCCCTGGATCTTCAGAGGAGGGTGGATGCCGAGATATGGGGTGCGCTAGATAAGGCAGGGGGATTTGCCCAGGAAATGATTACGAGGCTAAAGTATAGGAGACTTCTGAAGATATGCCTGAGCAAGAGACGTGAAGATCTCTCCGATGAACAGATAGAGATGCTTGTCTCAATTGCAAACGATTCTGAAACTAGGAGAACGCTAGAGGAGGAATTAGCATACCGCTCGGGCCTAGAGCCCGGTTACGTCGCGATTGATGTCCCCAGCGTCAAACTCCTTCTCTCTGAACCAAGGATGGCGCAGGTGGACGTCCGAATTGTCGGTGATGATGGCAAAACCAGACGGTTCAAGGAAATGACTACTCTGGCCGATGCTCTAAAGAGAAGGGAAGTCAGTCAGGATGCCGTGTACGTAATGACTGTACCAGGGGCAGAGAAAAAGGTGTCAGAAATTGCGGAGAGGCAACTATTTTCCTAACCGATCACCGCTCACCCCTATTTTGGAACATTGAAAAGGCAGCCGCCTCACGAATGCCCGTCAGACCATCTATGGATTCGGTCAAACCGTTGGTGACCCAATGAACAATGAAATAAAATCTGTATACGATAGCGTAATAGCAAGAGATCCGAACCAGCCCGAGTTCCATCAAGCGGTTGAGGAGGTCCTAGACAGCCTCGGTCCAGCCATTGAGGACAACCCGGACTACATCGACGTGGTAAGGGGAATGGTTGAGCCAGAGAGAGTAATCCAATTTCGTGTTCCTTGGTATGACGATGACGGAAATCTGCATGTTAACAGGGGATTCAGGGTGCAGTTCAACAGCGCTATCGGCCCATACAAGGGAGGTCTGCGTTTCCACCCTAGTGTGAACCTCTCAATTCTGAAGTTTCTAGGATTTGAGCAGGTTTTCAAGAACAGCCTTACCGGACTCCCGATGGGTGGGGGGAAAGGTGGCTCCGACTTTGACCCCAAGGGAAGATCTGATTCCGAAATAAAGAGGTTCTGTCAGTCATTCATGGGGGAACTTTGGAGGCACATTGGTGCCGACCTGGACGTTCCTGCTGGAGATATCGGGGTCGGTGGCCGAGAGATTGGTTACCTATTCGGAATGTACAGGAAGATGGCAAATGAATTCACGGGCGTGCTTACTGGCAAGGGGATTTCTTACGGTGGTTCTCTGGTTCGGCCCGAGGCAACGGGATACGGCTTGGTATATTTCGCTCGAGAGATGTTAGCTACCAAGGGGAAGTCGTTCGATAGGGCAAGGGTCGCGATTAGCGGTTCGGGAAATGTCGCCCAATTCGCATGTGAGAAGGTACTGCACCTAGGAGGGACCCCCGTCACCATGTCTGACAGCAGTGGATACATCTTCGATTCCAATGGAATCGACCGCGAAAAACTCGACTGGATTATGGATCTCAAGAACAACCGAAGGGGCCGAATGAAGGAGTACGCCGACCATTTCGATGGGGTCGATTACACTGAGTCTAAGCCCGAACCCAATCTAAACCAGTTATGGGGGACAAACGTAGACGTCGCACTTCCATGCGCTACTCAGAATGAGATCAATGGGGACGAGGCTCAGACGTTAGTTGATGGTGGCGTAATTGCCGTAGCAGAGGGTGCAAACATGCCATGTACCCCTGATGCTGTAGAAATCTTCCAGAAGAACGACGTTCTTTTTGCCCCAGGCAAGGCAAGCAACGCTGGAGGGGTAGCAACCTCTGGTCTTGAGATGAGTCAGAATAGCTTGAGGATGAGCTGGTCAAGAGACGAAGTCGATCAAAAGCTCGAGGGAATCATGGTTAACATCCACAAGAATGCCTTCGCGACAGCAGAGCGATATGGCATGCCTGGGGATTATGTCGCGGGTGCAAATATTGCCGGATTCCTGAAAGTCGCAGAGTCCACCATGGCTCAGGGAATTCTCTGATTTTGTCACTAGTTTTCTCCAGATTCCAATCTGGACGAAATCACATAGCCTGCAACTACAATTCCTAGTGTAATTGCTATGGCAGCAGGAATTAGCAGAGATATTCCCCCTTCATCAACTGGAACCTTCCAATCCACAGTCGCGCTTGTCTGGTTTCCACCACCGAATGCCGTCTCATCTACAAGTTGCGTGGGAGTCAATATCCTGCATGATAGAGAACTGTTGCCAGCATCCGAGACTCTCCAGATGAATTCGATAGTTGATTCAGAAATCGGTCCCACGGTGGTGCCCGGGTATGAGGGAGAAATCTGTGCAGTTGTTCCGGTGTCGGACGAATCGCAATTGATGTACAATTGTGCAGCAGCAGTGCCGGAATTTTCGATAACAGCCTTTACGTTCACCGAATCTCCCACCAAGGCATTGCTGAGAGGCATGTCCTCATCATTGACTGGAGTCAGGGAAACCCATCCAACCATGGGAGTCCCATCGTCGACCACCACAACACTGTCCCAACCGAGCTCGAAGGGCCCCCCTCCGTAATTTCCAATACCAGAATCCTCTCTGTTCCATGCAGTCCTATAGTCCGTTATGGTGACTGAGGCCTGCTCAGACCAAATAGAGGAATTCTCCACAGAATCATCAGACCAAGCAATCTCTACGACCCTCTCCCTTCCGCCATCGATGAAGGAAATCCCATCATCGTTGCTCAAACCTGAGTATGTGGGAAAATCCCGCATTCCCGAAATCTCGTAAGTTACATATCTGACATCGAAAACAATACTCTGGTCCGCAAGCCTCCTCTCCCACTTGTTTACCTCTCCTCCCGATCCACTAACATCCTCTCCCCAGATTATCGTGGATTGGACTCTCGCCCTGATGTCGTGGTCGCCAGATGAATCAGTGAAGCTACTATCTCCTCCAAGCGAAATAGCTGCCCCGCCACTAGTGAGAATCACTGGGCCGCTCCTTACCAAAGAAGTGTCATTGAAGAATAGTGAACCTGACGCGGAAATCCCCCCATCATTAATGTAAGATTGGGATGACTCCAATTTGCCTGCAATGTTAATGTTGAATCCAGGAGAATCATCCCCCTGTGGGGTCTCCCCAACCAAATTAGAACCGACGAAATTCAATGAAGAGTTAGAATCCACAAAGATTTCCACCCCATTGGAAATTGAAACCTCTATTCCTGAAAGCGTCAGAGATCCGCCATTCTGGACTCTAACATCCTTTGAAAGTGTCATGTCATCCGACCAAGTCATGTTCGACTCCACTATGATTTCATCCTCCTCAGCAAACGCATTGGATGGAAGTGCCACGATGGAGGCTAACAGAGTTAGGCATACTAGTATCGATAGTCTGTGATTCATTGACATCGGGCCATGCCATAGGGCAATGAACATCACCCCTGCATGATTGCAAAACTTCCCCAATTCCGAATCAATAATAATGTGCGAAGGTTAAATCGCCTGATTTGGTTGCCCCATACGATGGCATCGGAAAGCATTCCTTGGGAAGACCCGATAATGGCCCCCCTTCTCGTCCTGTGGCTCTACCTGCCGGGTTATCTATCCAATACTGCTGCAATGCTAGGGGGAAAGTGGATTCCGAGCCTTACGGGAGTGGGCGTCCTCCCCATCGACGGAGGAAGGGTGATGGGCGACGGGAATAGGGCTCTTGGGGATGGAAAGACATGGAATGGCCTCCTCAGTGGGACATTGGGTGGAGGGCTCTTAGGGATGCTAACTCATACTATTGCAAATGACAATCATATCGGCAGAGCTCCATTCCTAGATCCCCTTGGCTCTTATGGGACTGAGCCCTCATCGATTTCCGATGCTTGGTTCTACGTTGGAGGGGAGTTAGGGACTGCATTCATTCTAGGTTCAGTACTCGGTTTCGGATGCATGTTCGGTGATTCGGCAGGCTCATTCGTTAAGCGAAGAATGGGTCATAAGAGAGAGGGCGACATTAGTTCGGAATCACCTCTTCTGGATACGCTCCCCTTTGCACTTTCCGCATTCTTATTCGGGCAACTTCTGTTGGAGCCATCAATAGTGGGAAGCCATGATCTATTGATGGGGATGGGCATTCTCCTAATTATGACGCCGATAATGCATAGGGCGTCCAATATCATTGGATTCCGACTCGGCCTCAAGTCCGTGCCTTACTAGAATCTCCTAATCGGAATCCATTATCACCCTGAACACTAGCGCGAACCATGGCCGGATTAGATGTCTTGGTAGTTGGGGGCGGTGGAAGGGAGCATGCTCTTGCAATCGGTCTTTCTAATAGCGACTCTGTATCCAACGTACATTGCTCTCCAGGGAATGCAGGTACATCGTTGGTGGGAATAAATCACGATGTCTCGGCATCAGACATCGAGGGATTATTGGAACTATCTTTGAAGCTTGAAATCTCTCTCGTAGTAATTGGCCCCGAGGCACCGTTAGTTGCCGGATTAGCCGATCGATTGCGGGCCCACTCAATTCCTTGTTTCGGACCACATGCAGAAGGGGCGGCACTAGAGGGATCAAAACTTCATGCTAAGAGAGTGATGCAATCCCTTGGAATTCCAACCGGGCACTTCGAAATTGTCCGGGATATTCAGGAGGTGGGGGAAGTCCTGGATTTGTTTGAATCGCCTTGGGTAATCAAGAGAGATGTCTTAGCTGGAGGAAAGGGAGTGACGGTGACATCTTCAAAAGCCGATGCATCAAAGGCTTTGACTTCGGCAATCCAATCTGATGGATTTGGTCTTGTTGAGGAGTTTCTATCCGGGGAAGAGGCATCGGTTCTCGTAATCATGGACGAGTCTGGTTACGAAATGTTGCCTGCCAGTCAGGATCACAAGAGAGTCTTGGACGGTGATGTAGGCCCAAATACCGGAGGAATGGGTGCTTATGCACCCGCTCCAATTGCAACTCCATCAGTAATGACCAGAGTAAGGGAGGAAATTGTTGAGCCAATGCATCATCATCTTAGGAACGAACAAACCCCCTATCGGGGCTGTCTGTACGTTGGGTTGATGATTGACCGAGGTGGTTCGCCAAGTGTCGTCGAATTCAACGTGAGGCTCGGGGACCCGGAGGCCCAGGTTACCATACCTCTGATTGAATCTGACATCGGTCAACTATTACTAGCAGCTTCGGAAGGAAGAATTTCTGAAATCCAAGTAGAGTTTAGCGACATGAATTCCGCAACCGTAGTCCTTGCTTCAGAGGGTTATCCTGGAAATGTAAAATCAGGCAGAGAAGTATCAGGGTGGGACGTCCGTATTGAGGAAGGAGAGGTAAATGCATTTGTCCACATCGCCGGAGCGAAAATGGATGAAAATGGCAAACTTCTATCTAAGGGAGGTAGGGTACTCTCAGCAACAGGAATTGCACCTACCCTTGGCAGTGCACTGGAGTCATCGTACCAGATCATCGAGGGCATTTCCCTTGAGGGCTCTCACTACCGAAAAGACATCGGATTCCGGGCGCTTTCGCGATGAATCACCCTCCTATTCATATTGCCTCAGTTTCCTACCGTTCTACGAACGGTTAAAACAAGCGTGAAGGTCGCGGCGCTGCTGAGCCTTAGGCTAAACGATCCGGTGGATGGGATGGGAACTGATAGCGACACGATTTCGGGCGATGCGGTGCCGCACGATATTGCGGCTCCAGCAGCAACCACTCTGGCACTAATTTCCCTCCTTTTTGTCACCTGTATACTAGAAGGAAGGGAGATTAGCGGGGACTTCGTTTCTGACGCTCTTTTCCTCCCCATGGCGGTTCTTATTTCGGCAACTGCAGGGAGACTAACCAAACCCCTAATCCCCTTGGATTCCCCTGGTCTAAGGGTTTTCGCCCTCTCTTCTTCTTTACTAGCAATTTCTCTAATTGCAAATCTAGGCTCTCCAACTAACTTTGACCACATGTTCGTTGCTTCGGTGTTTGTTGTGGGCATGGTTTCTGCGATTCTCAATGAATCTGGCCGATTTGAGGAATCATCAGTCTTCTTCTCGATTATCTTGAGCTTACACATCGCTACGACTTATGCTGCAGGCCTGGGGATATCATTGGGCACGGAATCCTCCGAATTTATTGATGCCCAGAGGACTGCAATAGGAACTGCCTTCTTCACATATTGGTTCGCATCAGTGACTCTCGCAGTTGTGGTTCTTCTTGCAATTCGGGGGCCATTTCAGCAGAGGGGCTCTGGCAAAATGCTCTCAGTTTTGCCCACTATCTCTGAGAGTCGGACCCCACTCGCCTACTCGGCATTAGTGTTCGCTTCCTTCCTGATACCTCTAATCTGGCTCGGACAATTAGATGACCTAACTCAGTTTTCCCAAGGTAGCCAACTCGGGTTTGTTTGGGGCTTTTTCGGTGCAATAGTTGTCCTCATTCATGCACTCTTCCGCTCCGAGGGATGGCATGTTCTAGGATCTATTCTGGCAATAAACTGGATTTTGTACACGATCGGGCACTTGCATGAAATTGGAAACCAACTGCCGTCACTGTTCTCCGAGGACGGATTCATTGGTTCATTCTCATGGTTCTTCCTTGGATTCTGGTTGAACTTCTTTGCAATCTTCTTCTCTTCCAGGGGAGTGTTTGGCGATATCGCTCCTCGCCGGGAAAAGGGGCTATTCAGGATTTGGTGGGGGGAGCATTCCTATGGAATTCTCATAGGCCTCGCATTTATCGTCGCCCTGGTAGTTAGGACCGCTTGGTACGTTATTCCAGCATTAAATGCTGGCGGGACGGGGCTATGGGATCTTACAGGCGGCTCTGATCCTTGGTACATGAAGCGCATAGTTGACTATGTTATCGCTGAGAGAAGTCATCTGATATTTGATCATGACAGGGCCTATCCCACAGGAGGCATCAACCCTAGGCCTCCGTTGTTCTCATGGTCCTTGGCTTTGGGCGGCCTTGCATTATCTTGGCTTCTGGAGATTAGTGCGGAAGAAGCCGTGTGGTGGTCCGTAGCCGCCCTTCCTGCAATCTACGGCGCCCTGATCGTCTTCCCCATTTCAGGAATCGCTACCCGTGCCCATAGCAGAAATTCAGGAATCATTGCCGCCTGGCTAATCGCACTAATGCCCGGACACATGGGCAAGTCAACCTTTGCCATGTCCGACCACGACTCATTCGCATTGCTATTCTTAGCTATCGCATTCTACTATTGGATCAAGGCTCTTGATGGCTTGGAGCACAGGAAGGTGTTCGAGAATGCCAGCTACCATCCCCTCTACGTAATTGCAGGAATGAGGGAGACATGGAAGCAAAATCCAACCCTAATGGCTAACGCGACGATGGCCGGTGTCGCATTTTCAGTCATGGCTCTTGGTTGGAAGGGATACGTCTACGGGCCGGGAATACTATTTTTGGCATATGCTTTCCAGGTCGCATTGAACATCTTCCGAGGAAGGGACAGCCTCCAGTTCACTTCAGCGGCCCTACAGATGTTGATCACTTGCATTGTCCTCCCTCTACCATTCTACGCGTGGCCCGGGATGAATCTCCTTATGGCCCCAAGTGGCATGCAGCCAATGTTCTACATTCTTGGATTCACATTTGCCGTAGGTTGGGTTTCTAGCTCGATGAGGGACAAGCCATGGCTATTGGTGGTGATCAGTGGTTCTGCGCTTTTCGGAACGATATTGAGCGTACTCTTCATTCTACAGGCAGCTGACATTTACAACGGCTGGGACATACTATTCACTGGAGGATTCTACTTCTCCAAGAACAAGATTTTTGGAACAATCGGTGAGGCCCAGGCACCTGATAGGGGCAGATTGTTTGCCTCATACGGACCCATAGTGGCCGTAATCGCAATTGGATGTGCCTTCTTTTTACTATGGAGGGGCTCTAGAAAGAACAAGTCTGGCATGACGCTTCTAGGCCTCTGGGCAATTATTGCCACCTACATGGCATGGACAGCAGGACGCTTCATCATGAACGCCACTCCTGTTATGGCCGTCGTAGGTGGAATCGGAATCTCCATGCTCTGGGGCAGCGCAAACTTCTCTGCTTTCACCAAGGTATGGAGGAATTCGGGGATCGGGACTCCTCGTTCCAGGTTCCGGTCAATCTGGCCAGCAACCAAGTCCCGGCCAGGAATTCCCGCTATGATAATAGTGCTCCTTCTGGTCACTTCACAGCACACCACCTATGGGATTGACGCTGGAATACCCGGTGGACAGGCCGGTGAGGAATACTCCTACGATGTAGATGAGGGAATCTACAATATCGCCCCCGATATCTTCAGGCAGGACTTCTTCAACCTCTTTTCTTTGTTAAACAGCAGACCGTACGACCCTAGCTCATCCGGTCTTTGGTATATGGGGACCTTCGGACAGGGTTTCAATTCCGCCGGGTGGAATGACGCTTTCGAATGGCTTTCGGAACAAGACTCAGAGGTCCCGTTCAGTGAAAGGCCGGCATTCGTATCCTGGTGGGACTATGGATTCCAGGCCCTAGCCTCTGGTCAGCATCCTACTGTGGCAGACAACTTCCAATCAGGGATACCCCATAGTGGTGCGATGTTACTATCATCGGGACAGGAGGATACGCTGGCGATGTTCATAGCCACACTGGCGCAAGCAGATAGGATACAAAATGGAGGAGATCTAAGTGAAGAATTCAATGGGGCATTGTCTTCTCGAATGACTCCCGAGCAGCAGGAAGAATTCGCATCCATCCTGAAGTCAAGCAGCAGGGATTTCGTCCTCCTAAGGACAATGGGGGTTTCGGCCACTTACGAGATATTTGCTGACAACCGAGATGAAATTCCAGACAGGGTCGTGGAGCTATTGCACGGCCACATCCTGGACGCCCAAGGAATTCCCGAGGCAGACGAGTCATGGATTGTACTGGATGACGGGGAGCAGTCCGGGGACGCGGTTTACAACGAATCAGATGCACTGGCCCTTTTCGACCAAGTTAGGGGTTCGACTTCTGCCTTCGATTTCAACGACGACCCCACTCACTATTTCATCGGGGATTACAGGTATACTCCAGACCTAATCGATGACTACTACGACGTCTCCACGTCTCTCCACAGAGCAAATGCCAAGTTTGGCATGACTAGGGCATTCCTAACGGCGGGATTCGAACTTGGAGAATTGGTTGACCTCTATGATGCGATATCTTCCATTGACAATTACGAGGTCTCAAGCTACGACTCTCCTCATGGCGAGACAATAACGCGAAACCATGAGATTCGCTACTTCGGAGTCGATAACAAGCTGTTCCCCTTAGGAGGGGGGTACTATGAGGACTACCAGGGCTATCATTGGGGCCAGCCTACTGGGATCCTCCATGCCCCTACTCGCCTTTCCGGGCTAGACTTGGATACATACATTACCGAAACGTGGGAGACCATTCGAGGAAATGCAGAGGAGTCCATGACAAAATCACAGTACGAACTGGAGTACTTCGAAGATATTCGGGATCAGGCTGGAGGAGTAATTACCGGTGATCAAGTCATTAGGATGACGGATATCGACTACCAGCACGAGCCAGCCTTCTTCGAAACCATGGTTGCAAGGACATATGTCGGGTACGGGACCTCCACTCTCGGACTGCCTGGTCCAGCAGAGACTCCATCGGGATGGTTGGCCCCCCAAAGCTACTCCGGAGCCCCAAACACATACTTGGAGGATGCTATGGCACTGCCCGGAGCAATGATGAACCACTTCGTACTATCAAATTGGTATGACGAGACCGATGGCGGACACTGCGAGTTGAACGAGACAGGTGAACAGGTTAGCTCGTTGTGTGGGTCGATTTACGACTCTAACAGAGTGGTCAAGATTCTGAAGTACTACAGCGGCGCTACAATTGAGGGAACAGTGAACCTTGATGGGGTGGGGGTTGTTCCAAATGCTCGGATACTCATCGAGAGGGACGCATTCAGTGGGGACGAGGAGGCAGATGCTAATGGCATCGTCACCGATCACGACTCCCGGACTTATTGGATTCCTATTGGAAGCACCCAGGCCGATGCGAATGGCGACTTCTCCTTCACGGTTCCCGCGGGTAAGATCAGGGTATCCGCATTCACAGGGGAACCGAACCTCGACTCGGCCCGGTCTTTGATACAGTCATCAGGCGTAGGTAGCTCAATGTTCTATGACACTCAAACCGAGAAGAACACCAACAGGAATATCAACCCAGTAACTGGCATATTGGGGAACGTGTATGGTTCTACCTGGCTCTCCGAGACCATCGTAAATATCTCCGGAACAGATGGCCACAGTAACGGCGAGGCTATCATAGAAGCATCAATTTCCGTCACACCGTCATCGGCAACAGGCTTGTTGACATGGTCCGGCGAACAAGACTTCGATGGCAGCGCTGTCTCCGAAGCAAGCGTAATCCTCACGCCTTCTTCCGACGAGGTTTCAATCACCCCCTATGTGATGCAGACCTCTGATGGAAGCATGTCCGGCGAATCCCTGGAGTTCACCGGAATCGGTGAGGTTTCATTCAGCGGAGAAGGCACTGTTGTCTCTGAGGGGGTGGTTTCTGTATCAGAATTCACAGGTACGCACACTCAAACGATTTACGATAATCACAGTGTTAATGGGGACGGACAGTTCGAGGGAAGGGGAATATTAGCGGGCACAATTACAGATGCCTCCAGTATTTCTGAATGCGAGGACGGGAATATCTCATATGGGGAACAAGCATGTTCCCTTGGAAACGGAAGCTATCTTGTAAATGGTACAATCGATGCTACTGGGAAATTCACATCCGAGGGGGTTAGCAGGTTCACCCGTACTCTTAGCCAGGCTACATTCATTGGTTCTGGAACTTTTGAAACTGATACGTCTGCAAACCTCACCACTTACGGCACAGTAAATGGAACTGGAACCTTCTCGGGAGCCGGAGTATTCAGTGGCCCCATGGTCCAAGCCGGAACATTCCACGTTGTTGACGCATTACCCGGCGAATATTCTATTTCAGTGGATTTTGGAAATGGGACACTCGTGAACCTAACGACCCCATTTACAATACCAATAGAGCCAACCAAGGGACAGGTGCCGATATCGATTGCCGGAGGAGCAATGAAAGGAACTGTGATACTCCATTCAGGAAGACCATTAACGAGTCCGGTTTTTATCTACCCTGCAACCGGATCAGTTGACAACGCAACCGATGAGTGTTTAGGGACCGTGGCCCCTCCGTGCATGGTGACTCCCGATGAGGAAGGGGCCTTCCTCATGGGGCCAATCATCCCTGGATCTTACGTTTCGCAAGTGGACATAGATGGTGACGGATTCCCTGAGGTCTCATATGACATGATCTTTGAATCAAATCACCCATATTTGGCCAATTTCCCGTCGGATGTCCCCCAGATGTTCGACATCACATTTACCTTGGAAGACGGAGGGGAGATTCTAAGCGACGAACTCGAGATGATATTCAGGCCCGAGAATCAATCCATGTCACCAGTAACTGCTGTTTTCGATAATGAATCGGACACTTACTCTGTTGAGCTACCCCAAGGAACCTGGATTCTGAACTACACCCTAAACGAAGACAAGCAGCTTTGGCAGATTGTTGAAATTAGTGGCAATGACATGACCGAATCTTTTGAATTCAGTGTTAGTCAGATAGTCAATGGAAGCGTTCATCTCCCTCCTGCCAAAGACACCCAAGGCCAGATGGGCCAAGGTGCATCTTTCCAGGAAGTCGTCTTTCAGTGGGACGGATTCACCCTTTCAACTACAACCGACTCTAATGGAAACTTCAGCGTCGTGCTTCCCCAGGGATCGCTCGTAGACGCTACTGCCGAACGAACAATGGGCACCGAGGGATTCTTGTCTAATGGTTCAAGGTTCTTGGTAACAGAAGATATGGAAGAAATCCACATCGAGCTAGCAGACTCTGTGATGATATTCGGGTCTGTGAGCCTAAACAGGGAAGGAAACACATACAATTATGGATACTTGGATTGGGAACAGGTTGACGTAATCTCTAGCAACTCCGACGGAGAAATTTCAGGATTCTGGAAGGAAGAGGTCAATCCCTCTGGCCTTTTTGAAATGCTCCTCCCTCTCGGAAACTGGACATTCGTCCTCGATGCTGGTGAATTTGGTTCAAGCACAGTTCAGAAGGAGGTCAACACAACTTCATCCGTCGAATTACTGCTCTATCCCGAAGCCGAAAGCACCGTTAGAATAGATCTATTCGTCGATCATTCCCGAGACAATAATGCTTCAAATGGAACTTATGTCTCATACCCATTTGAGATTAAGTCCCTCACCTCCAACGGTTCCGGGTATTCTGTTTTACTCGATGGCGATGAGTGGTATTCAACCGGAAGGGCCGAACTATCACTAGAACCAGGAAAATACCGAATCGTAATAGACCGTGCAAATGCCTCTGCAGACGAGCAATTTGACACTCTCTATGATGTCAACGAGATCTTTGATGTTGGCATGGACTCTTCCATTATAGTCGAGCGTTCTGTGGGATTTGAGCCACTTTGGCTAGTCAATATCACTTTCCGAAATGAGAGTGGAGACCTTCTCAGAAATCATGACGTTGTCTTCCATAACCAGGAAAGAGGTTGGATGCAAACTCACCAAACAGATGATCAAGGATTGATTGTTGATTATATGGAAGAGGGAGACTGGATTGTTATTGTTGATGAGTTTGAGACCTATCCCGATGTATACGAGGGACTCAGGGAGAAAATCACCGTTTCCCATGAAAATGCAGGGACAAGGAACTACTACCAGACCACTCAACTGGCTTCAGTCTCGGTTTATCTGTCTACCAACTCCCCTAGCAACTCTATCGGTGTAATGTATCTAAAATTCACATCCCAGGAGGGATTGGGTTACTTCACTGCTGAGGCCTCTGGTTTCGATCAGACAGTTGAGATTAGAACTACTCCCGGTCTTTGGAATGTGGAGATGAACCAAACTAGCATGGACGGAGTTAGGATGTTGGTCGAAAACATCTCTCTAATTGAGTCAGGTGTGGTGATTTCTGAAAACCAATCGGCTTTCGTCACCGTTCAAACCCTCGTGGAGCTTAGTGGGAGGGTGTTCTGGGACCTTGATGCCGATGGATCGCCCAGCTTCAATGAAGGTCTTGAGAATGTCACAGTCACATTGGACCTTGGGAACCCCGAATCTCCGGATATCTCGCACGTAATGACCACCAACGCTAACGGAGAATGGGCTACATTCCTCCCCGCCCATAGCCATTGGAACATAACTGTGGAGAAAGAGGGGTTCGGAACCGAGAAATCCTCGATTCTTCTGCAACAGACTTCACATGTGGAGAATATAGAGATCAACGCTGGAGAGGTAGCAGTCTCTGGCAGCGTATCTTATGTTGACCAGAATTGCATTAGTGAAGGGGACTGGGAAGTGATTCTACTTCCCGTACATGGAATCTCAAGGGACTCAGTAGTGGCAACAAAGTCAGGAAGCGAGCCATCTGGATGGGACGGACAATGGTCCGCGTCAGTCGAGCCAGGTGACTGGATTGTGTATGCTTCAACCAACGGTTTAGGGGCATGCCAATACTTGGTCTCGGTCGATTCAATGGAAGTTGATGTAGATGGGGCAAACGTCGAATCTGATTTGTCAATTGGTGGGGTCCTCAATCTCGACACAAGATGGCTAGATTATGGGGGTATTGAGCGCGAACTATCCGACGTAGATGACTACGACCTCGTTATCAACGTGGGAATGGGGATTACTTGGTCCGAACAGCTAGGTGATGATGGGGTCCTCCGATTACTCCTTCCTTCGGGAACTATAGGCACATCGAGCGACTTCGAGTTTGACGAGGGGGGACGCAATGTTTCCTATTCGGGTGGACAGGCTGTCACCGTTCGTGCCGGTCAGGAAACCCCAGTTACTACACTTAGTATTGAACGGATTTCTAAGCAAGACCTGGATGTGGTTGCTTTACCGGCTGAAAAAGTGCAGGTAGAACTTCTAGATTCGGAATGTGAGACTGAATGTAATTACCACTCCGCTCAGTTCACACTCTCAGTAACGTATGACGGCCACAACCCATTCGACACCTACCTAGTAACGGCCACAGTCCCAGGAATCGATGGATTGGATTGGATAGTAGAATTCCAAAATCTCAGTGATCCCGAGGGTGACTGGCTCGACTTCACAACAATTTCAATGGGTCTCGATAACGACACCTCCGCTGAATTAACTATTCGCGTTACCCCTGCGAACAACTCTGTCGCACACCACTTCAATGATGGCCATACCATAATCGTGAAGTTTGCAACTCAGCAGGGTTTCTCAACTCAAACAGATATGATCGTGCAGATTCCCCGGACCTCAGGGTTAGTATTGGGGGATTCCTTTGAGGACTCAATTTACTTTGACTCCAGTGAGAAGATTGTAAATGTCCACATTCCATTCCAAAACCTCGGAAACAGCGATGAGCTATTCTGGCTGAATACTTCTGAACCAGAGGGATGGGAAATATCCGGACCGTTAAGTCAGCCAGCATCACCATTTTCGGATGGCTCTACTTCAATCACTCTGGCATACGTTGCAATGGAGGAATTCCCCGAAAATTACACTGGCGACACCCTATTTTTCACATTCATTGATTCATTGAACAACTCATACGAATTCCAGGTATCACTTGTCATGGATGCTCCTTCTCTATCCATCGTTGGTGAAACCATTTCCTTGCTCGGGGGCGGGAACGCGAGATACGGATTCTCTGAAACATACGTGGTCAACCTGTCAAATTCAGGCAATGTGGATGCCAATGGAGTAACACTTCTAGCTAAGCTTTGCAAGGAAATCCAGGATGACAATGATGATGGAAATTGTGATGTTCTCGAAGGTGTGAACTCAAGTTCCGTCAGCGATGTACCCAGCATGGGCCAATCCGCATTCTACATTAACATGGATTTCACTCAGTACGACGGCGCGAAGATTTTCTACATCCAGTTTGAGATCGATGGCGTCGAGAAGTCGGGTAAACTCAAGTCTTGTAACTCCGAACAAGAAGAAGGAATGTCATTCTGCGTAATGGAGGCCCAATTGGGGGCAAGCTCTGACGAAAACTCCTTGATGGAGTACATGTGGTTCGTATTTGCTGCAATGTTAGTCGGCTTGCTACTCTACTTGACCAGGCGTCCCGGGCGAAGACCTAGCGCACCGTTCTAATGTTCTAATACCAATACGACTCCAAGCCGATGGTGTTGACATGAAAGGGATGCAGCATCTGGAATTGATGCCGGAGCCAGAGGATCCCAACCTTTTGACTGCGGTCGACTCTGATGCTCCGGGTTATCCTGGGGAAGCCTATGGCGTGACCGACGAAGAGGCTCGTGAACTTCGTTGGCCTTTCGGCCCCATTGTCAGCTTCCTCTGGCCTTGGGGGGCAGTCGGATTTTCATCGGTAGTAGTGGCATTCATCCTCCTTTATCCCTCCATAGCTCCCCTCCTAGGGGAGGTTCTTCCCGATTCCGAATGGGCATATGAGGACAGTGGAATCCGAGAATTGCAACAATCAGGAAACCTCGGTGAAGGAATCAGAGTTTGCATCGTAGACACGGGAATGGATCGCTCTCATCCCGACTTCTCTGAGGTTGAGATTGTGGGATTCAGGGATTTTTATTCTGAAAATAACGATGAGGTTCGTGATATAGGATACGAGAGCCACGGAACTCTAATGTCCGGATTACTCGTCGCCAACGGGACTTTCCTCGGGGCTGCTCCCGAGGTCTCTCTTTCTGTGGCAATTGCACTGGGCCCTACTGGCAAGTCATCCAATGAGAGAATGGTTTCACAGGCAATCAGGTGGTGCAGGATTTCACAGAACGCCGATATCATTTCCCTTAGCTTGGGCAGTGAGCCAGGCTCATGGGTGTCCTCATCATCCGAAACAATAGAAGCAGTCCAAGAAGCCCTTGATGAGGGGATTTTCGTTGTTGCGGCAGCGGGTAATAGAGATCCTGAATCGAATAATTCCGACGTCTCCACACCCTCCAGTATAGTTGGAGTAATTTCTGTTGGCGCCCATAAGAGGGACGGATATCCTTGGATTGATAGTGCCGTTGGTTCAGCAACTGACCCCCTTACTGGTGAGGAGAGACAATTCCCTCATCAGAAACCAGAGATTCTAGCCCCCGGAAAACTCCTCTGGTCATGTACCAAAACAGATCGGCAACCACCATATGCATATTCTACGGGGACTAGTGACTCAACAGTATTGGTAACGGGTGCTCTTGCCTTGATTCTATCAGAATTTGGTACTCATATAGCTGGAGAGGACGGCATGATTGACTCAACCGAGATGTCCCTAGTCAAGGTCGCCCTGGCCAAATCTGCCCGGGATGCCCCCAACCAACAATCCTCTCACGAATCCAAGTCTGGATACGGGCTTTTGGACGCTGCAGCATGGTCGGAGCAAGTTTCTCTTGAGTTCGGAATCGAAGAAAACATCTAGCCAAACACCGCTAATAGGTGATACCACCCGTCCCCATGGTTAAATTGGCCTAATGTTGCCCGAGGCCTATGGCGGAGGATGGAAAGTCAAGGCCATTCTGGCTTTCCGGGCTCTTCTTACTAAGCATCGTGCTTTCCTTAGCCCTCCCAGCCGGAACTGTGATGGCCTCGAATGAAACCACTGAAGGGACCATCACTGGTACCGAGACATGGGCTGGAACCCATACTTTGACTGGCGACGTCTCAATTGCTCCAGGAGCCAAACTGATAATCCACGCAGGCTCGACAGTGATTTTTGCCAACGGCTCTCACCTTGATGTTCGGGGTAGCCTTTGCGCGGGAGCGATATCCTGCGGCAGTCCGACAAATGCCGGTCCTACGATGCGAATTACCCTGAAGTGGGAAGAACCAGCAAATTCCAGTGCAACTGGCGAGTGTTATGGTATGAGCCAAGGTAACCAAGAGATATGGATTGATGACCCATCATGCAACGAGGGCGTCCTGATGAGAAGTTCTATCGATCTATCAGAAACTGAGTTGAGATACGTAACCTTTGATGGGGCATGGGGAGTTCCGCACTATATTTCTGCTGTCAGCGAATTCAGATATGGTGCGTTGGTTCTTGATGGAGCCAGCCCAGTCCTAACTGAATTGGAGTTTTCAGATATCAATACTAGCAGCGTTCTAACTACGAATCTGGCCCAACCGACATTCAACGGTGGTAATTTTATTGCAGGAAATGACGAGAGCCGTAGCATTGTAGGCCCGGCAATTCAGATTTACTCCTCCGGTTCATCAGTCAGCCCCTTTTTGATTTCTGACATTACTATTACTGGCACCGGAAATGGTTGCCAGAACAATGCCGGTGGCAGGCATGGAATCTCGGCCGAGAAGTCATTTGTAGAGATTGAAAATACAGAAATTTCTAGTGATTATGGGATAGGATTATGGTCATCAGCGGGCAAGGTCTCTAACACAGATATCAATGTAAACTGTAATGGCATCGATATCAACGGCAAGAAGTCCATCGGCTCTACATCTTTTGGTTTTGAAATTACAAATAACCAGATTTCAACCCAAGAGAGAAGCGGGATATATGTTTCCAGTGGAGCATATGCCACACTTTCCGGGAATGAAATTCAAGGCGCTTCCCAAAGTTCTGGGATTGTGGTATATTCCAGTGAGGTGTCCATCCACAACAACAACATTGGCCCAATTGGGGGGTTCAATGGATTCTGGCTCGGTGGCACCTTTGACGTTGTGGCGGAGAACAACTCCATTTTCCAAACAGCCAGGACACCAATAGTTGCCGGGTGGTACACCTCTAACAATAACCAAGCCTCAGCCTCCAGGGTACTCCTTGCAAACAACTCGATTTCCTATGCTGGCGATGGTGGGTGTAGCAGCAACACCCACTGGGGAGGGGATTTCACTTGCCCAGTTCTTCATGCGTATATGACTGGTGTCACGATGTATGACAACGTAATCACTGCAGGAGGAACCGCAGATGGGATTAGATCAGTCGGCTCGCTGCTTGACATTCAAAGGAACTCATTCACAATTCCAAAGACTGGCGCAGTAATAAGGAACTATGACAGTGGGTACTCTGAGTCTCAGCAATACGGCTCATTGGCCTATTTTTCTCAGAACACTTGGGACGGGGTCGAGGTAACGTACAATATCACCAAGAGTTCAGTTACAGTACAATCCGAGCATATCCCCTCTCCTCCTTCGGGGGATTTCCCAGTTAAACTGTCATGGCCAGATCAGGAAGCATGGCCAGACAACGGTTTCCAAGGGGCAATTCTTCCAACGCCCGTCAAAGAATGCGATAATTGTGCTGACTACACTCCACGAAACTTCCCCCTTTCAGTCAACATGGACAACAACTCCACAGTTTTCACATTCGCAAACCTGACCAATCTAGACCTTTCCAAGGTTAAGATCGCGACCCAGCCCACCCATTTTGCAGTTCAGGTTAGCAGAGCGGAACTTGTTCGATTCCAGACACTGATTAATGGTGAGAAAGTCAGTGATGCAATGGTAATTGTTGAAGACGCCATTGGAAAAGATCTGTATTTGATAAACACAGGAGATGATGGCTTTACTCCATGGATAGCCCTTCCCTCCAACTTTCATCTGGACTTTAGGGGCCTAGGTGGGGGGAACAATCCGGATGGTTTTGCCGATGATCAATTCGAGGACTCCTGTTCCGACGGAATAGACAATGACGGCGATTTGTACATCGATATCGATGACTCAAGTTGCGACTCCAGCGCGGGAACCAGAGAAATGTCACTATACAGGTATACAGCATACAAGTTCGGATTTGGATATTCGAGAGATGAGTTCACACTACAAGAGGCAACTCACCAAGAGACCACGAGCCTAGTCAACCTAGCTCCTACGGTTATTGTCTCCCAAGAAGAAGGCCATTCCTTCAGAAGGGTAGTGAACATCACTGGAAGTGCTCATGATGGCCAGCTGGCCAACAGCTATTCCACAGATGAACTAGCCCAGTGGGACCAAAGAGGATATGTGCACTCGGTCCAGGTCAAAGATCCATTTACCGGAACATGGGAGGATGCAGGACAGGCAGTAGACATCAGTGGAATGCCTGAGGGCATGGTTACCCGTTTCAACCGCCCCTTCAGTTCCTGGTACTACGAAATCGATCTGAGTAGCCTTGCAGGCGAGGGAGACTACACATTTGAGTTCCGTGCATTTGATGGGATTGAATATAGCTCTGTAGTGTCCCGAACAATCAAACTGAACGCCCAACCACCGACGATTTTCGTCACATCTCCGAGCTCATTCTCCTCTCATGATACAGGCTCAGTACAATTCGTTGGCTCTGCGCAAGATCCCTATGGGTGCCCCTTGGAATGCAACAAGGATATAGGGTTGATTTACATGCAAATCGAAGGCCCGAACTTCCTTGTTACTACCCCACTCGAGTCAAACGAAGATGGAAGTTGGGAGTGGTCTTGGGATTTCAGCACACGACCCAAAGAACTAGCAACCTACACCTTCACAATATGGGCTTCTGATTCCGATTTCTGTAAGGGGCACATTGACGAATGCCAGACAGTCGTCCTCACTCTGAGCATTGATAACTCAAACAGCCAACCAACCATTAGTGTAAATGAACCATACTCGGGGACTAGGATTTCTAGCTCAATCGATACCCTCATACAGGGAGTCGCAAGGGATTTTGATGGCGATGTCACCAGGGTAGATGTCGAAGTTAACGACGTCTTCAATAACTACACGACAGTTTACACTACTAGTACGAACGAATTTTCCGATGAAGGAGAGTGGGAGATTGTATGGGATACTACCGAGCTCAGGCACGACGCTGAATATCTTCTGCGTATTCGATCATACGACGGTTTGGATTACAGCAGCTGGGTCGAGGTGTTGATCACTGCTGACAATCCACCCAACGCGAACAACAACCAGCCCGTTTTCGACCCCTCTGGCTGGAGAAGCGAGATCACATTGTATTGTGATACTGAATCTAAATCAGTCGACAAATGCACTACTGCCGAAATAGATCTCAGAGACTTCTTCGAAGATCAAGACAATGATATCGAGTTCATTTCTGTGTACAACGACACTGCTATGGATGATGATGACATGTTTGCCTTGGTAATCAGCATAGGGGGCGACGGCATTGCGCGCTATGATCCAGCAGACATGCTATTCTACGACGAAGACATGCAGTCCTGGACTCTGAATAATGTGATTTTCATAGCCACGGACACATGGGCCTCTAAAGCCAATTCTGATCCAGTCACATTTACGGTAGTCCCTCTTCAGTTCTCCATCCAAGAACCAGAGAAGACTTGGATAGACGGGAGTGAAATTGCGATTTACTCCGGACTCGGTCTCCCTGGAAAGCAAGTCTCGGTCCTAATAGCAGGAAATCCAGTGAACACCACAATTGTGTGGCCGAATGGAACATGGGAATTGGGGATTGAGGCCTCCAGAATTAAGGACTCTTCAACGCCTCAGTTTAGCTATGGCGGACAGTACACCTTCGTAGGAACAATAACGAAGGGAGAACCAGACCAGACCTCTACAAATTGGTCCTTAATAGGGGGGGCTTTCTTGGTTGCCATAATCTCATTAACAGCTCTTGCATACCTCAGCGGATTCATTGGTTTTGAAATTGAGGATGACGAAGAATACTCCAAATCACCCGTCGTTATTCCCGATTCAGGAGGCATTGATGAAGGCAGCCAATCCGAAGAAGTCGAGAATCTGGAAAGTTACGATGATCATCCTGGCTGGCTTTGGGATAATAACGCGCAAGAATGGGTTCCAGACCCGGAATATCAGGAGTAGGAATGGCGCGCGTAGCCTGCTAACATTATTGAGTGAGTCTTAGAGTAGAGAATCATGGCTGCCATGGTTACATCCCGCCCCGGCGTCCAGGAGAGAATCTTTCTTCATCTCAGGGACTACATGGAACATAGCGACAAGGTCGAAGTCCCATTTGCTCTGTCCCAAATGGGAATAGCAAATGCTGTTTCAATAGCAAGATCTAACGTTCCTAGGGCAATATCCGGCATGAAGGAGGATGGACATCTCATCGAGAGACAGGCCCATGTCACTGGAGTCTCAAGAAAGCGAAAGGCATACTTTCTGACGAACGAGGGTGCCAGTGTCGCCGATGAAATCTGGGCAAAGGTATCGGAAAACTCAGTACGACTTATTCATCCCGATGGGCACTCCGAGTCAACAAGCATTTCCAACGCTTTGGAGGCAACTGAACTGCCCCTTCGACATGTTGACATGCTTAGATACATGGATGATTCTGGCACAATCGACCTCTCAGGACTCACTCCTGAAATAATTGAAAGGGATCTCTCTAAGCACATAGAGAAGCAACTCGTGTCCTACTTGAATGATCTACCCAGAACTAGGAGATTTTTCGGCAGAAACAAGGAAATTGATGTGATGGCAGAGTTGCTAGAGGCTAAATCAGCATCTATCCTGGTTCCAGGAATAGCCGGTATCGGAAAGACCTCCCTTTCTACAAAAATTCTCGATAGATTCACTCATCGGAGGAATCTGATATATCACAGGTGCCAGGATTGGGAGGGTTCCCGAGCCTTTCTCGAGGCGTGCGCCGAATGGCTGTCCGCAATAGGGCACAATGATCTCTCAGATTACTTGTCCGCCACCCCTGTCCCCCAACCGACTATGACGGTGAACCTAATCGAAGAGGGCCTGTCCCAATCTCCCTCACTAATCGTAATCGACGACCTTCACAAGGTAGGCGATGAGACTCTATATTCAATTCTTAGAGAACTTACTCTAAGGATTCCCAATTTGAATAAGGTCGGATTGGTGATGTTCTCTCGCTCATTCAGAATGGTGGTCCCAGAATCGGATCAATCTGGAAACATCGTTACTCTGGTAATGCCCCTCCAGGGTCTTGATGAGGAGTCTAGCAAACTGATTCTAACTGCATTGCCAGGAATGGACCCGAAGCAATTCTCACATATCTATGGGCTTTCTAGGGGGCACCCTCTGATATTGGAGCTGATAAACAGGGGAAACGTGGCAGAGACATTCCACGCAACACTGGAAGCATTCGTCGAGCAGGAAATTTTCAGCAGACTCTCCGGGGCGGAGAAGAGGCTACTTGGCGCAATCGCGATTTTCAGGGAACCCATCCCGATTCAGGCCATCCATCGGGCCGAGGAGGGCGTAGACCTGCTAGATGATTTGGTCGAAAAGGGTCTGGCTCGACAGTCCGACGCAGAAAACTTCGATGTCCACGACCTGGTAAGGGAGTTCCTAATGCGTTCGATGGAGGAAGAACTCAGGAAACAACTCCATTCCACCGCAGTCAAGTGGTACCGTGACAAGAGAGACGCAGCTGATAGGATTGAATTCATCTATCATTTGCAGAATACCGGGGACGATGACGGCCTCGCCGAAGTATTGCTATCCGATGGTCATGGCCTAGTTAGCACTGGACACACGGAACTCCTCAGTATCCTAAACTCTCTTGATAGCAGTGACTTCGACACCAAGAGTTGGGCCCTAATTCGGGAATTGAGGGGAGATATCTTCTCAATCCAAGGGAGATGGGACGAGGCAGAGAAAGAGTATGATGGAGCGATAAAGAACATAGGAGGTAGGAAACCCAGTTTCGAGTTGGCAAGATTACTATCTGCCAGAGCCGACATCGCAGTAAAGAGAGGAGCGATGGAGGATGCTCTCGAACTCCACAGAAATGCTCTGAAGATTCAGGTCGAGATTAGAGATGCCATAGGTGCTGCCCAGTCGTACAACAACATGGGTCATATTTTCCGAAGGAGGAAGGACACTAGAAGGGCCTTGGAAGTCTATGGGAATGTCGAAAGCCTACTCGAAAGAGAGGATAATCCAGAGCTTAACGATGCTAGGATAAGGCTCGCTTCAGCATTTATCGAGATGGACGAGTTAGATCGGGCACGAGAGCACGCCTTAACTGCCTACGAGAATACAAAGGACATGGAACAGGGTTTCCTGCATGCTCGTTCACGAGCTGTATTGGGCAGGTACTATGCTAAGATTTCCGACAATGACCTGGCATTGTTACATTACTCGGGGGCGTTGGAAACACTATCCAAACTGGATGATCCCCAAAGTGCTGTTGAGATAGAGATACTTCTTGGCCAGGTTCTAGTTGATGCAGGCCAGCGGGACGAGGCAGCAGAGCATTATTTGAGTGGCCTTGCAGTCGCCGAAGCAAATGATTTCAGAGTCCTGCAAGGAGAATTATTAGCCCGTCTCGGGGAAGTCGAACCAGATCGGTCCCAGCGAATGAACTATCTACAGCGATCCTTGTCATTATTCAGGGAACTAGGTGCTGTGGACAGGATGAGAGAAGTACAGAATTTAGTACACAGGGCCGTCATGGGCAAGTAATCAACTCACCAATGCCCTTTCTGCTTCAGACTGACCAGTCCAGTGGCTGAATTCTGGCCCATTTTGTTTAGAAATCGAGATTTCTCCTGTAAATTCTTCTCCAATCGCCATCAATACTTCGCTTTCAGCAAGATGAGGTGCATTGTTCTTCTCTGAAAGGTGGCACAAAACTATGCTGTCAAGGTTATCATTGCATACGCTACTGAGAATCTTTGATGTTTGGGTGTTTGATAGATGCCCACCTCGTCCAGAGATCCGTCTCTTTAACGAATCTGGATAAGGCCCATTGAATAACCTCGAATGGTCATAATTCGCCTCTATTGAGATGTGACTACATCCTCTGAGATGATCTACCAAATCGCTTGTCGCTTCCCCCAAGTCTGTTACCAATGCAGCTCTGTTTCCCATGCCATCCCCAGCAATTATTGCCACGTTATCAGCATCATCATGAGGTACTGGGACTGCTAGAATGCTAAGTGACTGCGAGAAATCAACCCTTTCCAGGCTACCAAAAGTTGAGCATTCCTCGATAGGCCTCCATCCCATCCTATTCGCTGTTTCTAGGTTGCAGTGCAGGCTCGCCTCCCAAGATTTTGAAGCCCTGAGCGCACACCCCGAGTGATCTTTGTGATGATGGGTCACTACGATTGCATCAATGGATTCTGGAACTACTCCAATTACCTCCAACCTCTTCTCGGTCTGCCTCATACTGAATCCACAATCTACCAGGATTTTCGTTTGATTCGAAATGAACAATGCAGCATTTCCGCTGCTCCCTGAACCCAGATGTGTAATCTGAATTGACATACTAATTCCTCCTGAACCGAGCCACCTTTGAAGCAATCCATAATGTTGTCCCGAATGACCACAATTTCCCAATACGGCAGGGGGTTGCCAACGAATCTTGCAACCTTTGTCCGAACGGCGCTCCATCATCATGATAAATCCCCCGAGTAGGGAAAATATACCTGGGTGGGCGAAATGAGGCGCAAGCAGTCTGCCCTGATTATTTCCTTGCTAGTCTTGTCCAGTTTGGCATTCGTCTCTCAGACAAGACCCCAGTCGCCTGTGTCATCAACAGATCCAAATCTCGCCGAGGGCAGTGAATCGCCTGTTACTGATCAAGATGGTGACCAAATTCCTGATTTGTACGAGGTGATTTTTGGCGAACCTATCACTTTTGAGAATGCATTCGTAAAGATGACTATTGATGGGCTTAATCCATCAGACTCAACTGATAATTTGACTGATTTTGATAGGGATGGACTAACCGCCCTGCAAGAGTATTGCTGGCCCTACACAATCAACTTGTGCTTCGAAGAGAGGAATAGCCTGACAGGAAAGGCTCCCGAGGAAACCGCATCAGGACTTAGGGAATACCTCGACCCACGAGTTTCTGATACTGATGGAGATGGCTTACCAGATGGATATGAAGTCCACATGTGTACAGAGGGCGGACTATACAAAACAAACCCAAACGACTCTTTAAACTCAAAGAATTACTGGGAATGCCGGTATTTCGACCCCCTTGATCCAATTGACCAATTTTCTGACTTCGACCGCTGTGAAGCAGATTTCACATGGGGGTGTGGTGACGGGTTCGATTTCAACAGTGATGGGGAGATAGATATCGGTGAACGATTCACAAATTTGGAGGAGTACCTTCTAGGCTCGCCAAGCGACTGGGTAACCGAGCAAGATGGCCTATGGTGCGCGGGAGAAATTGCAGGGCTCTCTTCGGGCTCCTGTCAGAGCGAGTTCCAGCGCCCCACAGAGGATTCTGGATGGCTTGGGAGCGACCCCCGATTTAGCGATTCAGATAATTATTATTGGGATGAACTTGTTCCCGAGGGGCTTGAATTGCTCGGAGATGGAATTCCCGATGGTTGGGAGTTCCATCACGGGCTAGATCCACTAAATGCAAGCGATGCTACTTTGGACAACGACTTCGATGGATGGGACATTGATAACGATGGATTCATCACTCCTGATATTTCTCCTGGGACTTCCCAGTGGGGAGAATCATTCAGTAATTTCGAGGAATACTCCGTTGATTTTGATGAAGGAACTGGAGTTATACCTGGACTCCGAGGGACAAAGGCATCTCAACAGGACGGCCAAGTCCTAAGATTTGATCATTCAACGGCAATTTCCCTAGTAGATACCGCAATTCATACTCTAATTACCGATCAGCCCAGAGAAAGATTGGTCGTGGGATCAAAATATGGAATCACGGTTCTTGACCCCTTTAGGGGGACCACTTCTGAATTCCCCTTTCCATCTGGTTTCGAAGGTCTGACTATGATGAGACAATTCTCCGATGAGTCCGATATTTTGCTAATCGGGACAAATTTGGGATTACACATTGTGTCCATGGAGAACGGGTTGCCAGAACTGGACTCAATGCTATCAATTGAAATTGGACAGGTTTCCGATATTCTACCCTTACATTCGACATCAGGGGACCTTGACATACTACTTACGGGTGGAGATAGGGCATGGAAGTTAGCTCTGTCTAGTAACCTGCAATTCTTAGAAAATCCACCCATAGCAACCGAGATAACCCCCCTATCTTCATTGTTAATGGAATCAAATGCCACTGCAATTTCCTCTGCACATATTGATCTGCCCGGTCGGACCCCGTTGCTGATAATTGGAACTGATGTAGGGTTAGTAGCATGGAACACCACAGATGGTTCTGATGATTTGGGCTTACCATGGTGGGTTTTCAATAGGGAAAACTCGGAGGATTTCGTCACCCCAAATATATTGGATTCCGCCAAATCTGCGTCGGTCAACTCCATCGAGGTCGTCTTCGACCAAAATGGCGGAAATGCGGTTTGGATAGGAACAGGGGGGGGACTTCACCTCTTGGATTTGAATATCATCATTTCTCAACCGGAGCAAGCATTTCAAAATGATAGAATGCTGAACATGGAAGGACTTCTAACTGGGGCCAACGACATTCAGTCAATATTGCCTCTGGAAGGGATGATAGTAGTAGGTTCGAGAGATGGTACATGGTGCCTAGAGGGAGACTCAAGCGGGATATTGGGAATGTTCCAGAATCAAACAGAATTTCCTGGCTTGGTTTCTTCAATGGCTACATTGCATAGGGAAGGCGAATTGTGGTTATTCGTGGGAATTTCACCAGGCCGATTCATGAATATTGCCCCAATGAACCCGCATTCCACTGATTCCGACTTGGATGGGATGCCAGATGGCTGGGAAATTGCATACGGCCTCGATCCAACCGATCCATTCGATGGCTCAAGAGATTTGGACTCCGATGGAGTCTCCATTGTATGGCAGGGTCAGACCGAATATAGTAGACTCTGGAGTAATCTTGATGAGTACAGATTCGTTTCATCTTCAGATTCTGGACACAATGGGACCGACCCAAGAAATCTAGATTCCGATGGTGACGGCCTCACAGACGGTGAGGAATATTGGGGGTGGTTCATCGATTCAACCTCCTTCGATTGCCATTACCTCAATGGGGATTATGTCTGCGATGAAGCAACCGGCGATTCGGCAAGAGATGTACATCTTGGAGGTTGGCTAGGTACGGGCTCGGGCGGGGGAAGTGACACCCCCACAGATCCAACAAATCCTGACTCAGATCAGGATGGAATGCCCGACGGCTGGGAAATTATGCATAGAAGATGGATTGGAGACGCATATACTGGTGGCAATGAATGGACACTTGATCCCCGAGATCCTTCTGACGCCAACGAAGACGCCGATGGGGACGGACTGTCCAATTTATGTGAGTTCCAATGGGAGAATCTCAGAACATCAGTAATCAAATCTGGCCTCCCTTCACACGGTGAAGATGCGGAATCTGCTAAATCATGGGTTCCGACTGATCCAAACTCTGTCGACTCTGACATGGATTCTCTTCCTGATGGGTGGGAAGCCAGATACTCATGCTATTGGCCAGCCGAAAACTCTGGAATCAATCCAATGAATGGATCGGACCCACTCAACAACCCCGATGGGGACGGCTTTGATGCTAACAATGACGGAGTCCTCGATCAGAGCGAGTCGTTCGTAAACTGGTTAGAATATCATATCAAGTCTGAAACACTCCAATCTTCGTCTACAGACTCAGGACTGCCCTATCCTGACAACTATTCGACCCAATTGACTCACGAATCCTGGTCTGGTCTCGTAGGTGGTGCATTTGGTGATTTCATTGGGGCTATCTACGAATCTGTCAGCCATGGCATACCGAATGAAGACATTGGGTCCTCCAATCCTCTAGATTCGGATTCTGATAGCGATGGGATGCCAGACGGATGGGAGGTCTTCCATGCTCGTTGGGACTTGTTCGATCAGGACTGGACCTTGAATCCTGTTAACGAAGGGGACGGTCTGGGTGACACAGATATGGATGGGATGTCCAACTGGGAAGAATACAACTCGATAGATGGCCTGATTAGCGAGACCGACGGGACGATTTCATCTCCTCAGTTCTATCTGACCGACGCAGCTGGAATTCTTTTGGAGACACCATGGATTGGAGCTGAGTCCCCACTCTCTTTTGGTTCATTCATCACCGATGAACAGGCATTAGTTACTGGTCGTTCAGGAGACCCAAATAATCCAGATTCTGATGGTGACGGACTATTGGACGGCGTTGAACTGATTTTCACTTCTTGGAACTCTACTGATGAAGTTTGGACCCTAAACCCACTGGTTCCTAATGATGGAAATTATGATTCTGATGCCGACGGGATATCTGATTTAATTGAATTGAATATCACTTCAAATGGGCCAATAAACGGGGCAATTTCACCCCCCAGTGCTCCTTTATTCTGGGAGGAGGCAGAACAAATTGACTTGGTCGAGTTCGAGAATCGGATTTATCGAATTCTATTCGGCAAAGAAGGCAGGGCAGAATTAGCAATGGACCAATTTGTGGAATGGAGATCCGGAGGGCCCTCAAAACCAATGTTAGATGCTATTCTAGGAATTACTGATCCTAATGATGTTGATACCGATAGAGATGGAATGGGCGATGGTTACGAATATTGGTTCACTGAATGGAATCTGGAAGATAATCACTGGACTATGAACCCCCTAACTGATTCCGATGTAGAATTTGACTCAGATAAAGACTCATACGATTGCGATGGCGATGGAGAGATTTCTGATTCTGAATCATTTGACAATCTGGCAGAATACGACTCAAGATGGTATGGGAAGAGGATAGAGGTAGGGAATATGCCAAATGGTTCTGGACCAGTATCTTATGGTTTGGATGCAGTAACTGCACTTGTTGAGGAGAGAGCATTATCCGAGGATGCCGCATGGGGGCAGCTATATTCCATTTTCACATCTAAGAGTCTGGAATCATCCGAGAAGGTGGGCCTGATAAATCAGCAAGATCCCAATAATTTCAACATCACATTAGCCGGAATTTCAGATCCTACCGATTCCGATTCAGACAGAGATGGTATGCCGGATGGCTGGGAATTCTGCTATTCGATATACGGAGAGGTGTTGCCATCAAATTCTCTACGATGGTCACTAAATCCAGTCAATCCTCTTGATGTAGGTTACGATCCTGATGGAGATGGTTGGTACGGTAGACAGATGGGGGATACTCCTGCTGAACAAGGAGCATGGGAATCCCGAATATTCTATCCCCACTCAGAAGACCGGCAGATAACAAATGGAGTGACGGATCTTCTATTTACCAATATCATGGAATTCCACAATGGTACTTTGCCTCTTAATCCAGATTCGGATGGTGACTCAATAGCGATGAAACCGATATTCCAAGACGGATTTGTAATTGAATATGTTAGGGATCTCAGCCTATCTGATGGTTTGGAGATTTTCAAATTCGGGACAAACCCATTAGACAACGATACAGATGGGGACATGATGCCTGACTTCTATGAACACTATCGGGGATGGAACGAAACAAACGATAATTGGTCATCCTTTATGAAAATCGAAGTCCAGTGGGAGGAGGTAACAACAAACAACTGGAAGCCAATTGGATTCAAGGATGCACTAATTACCAGGCCAACACTTGGTTGGACTTGGTTCACTCATGACCCTACAGACCCTAGTGACGCTACGCTGGATGCAGACAATGACGGTGAATGGGATTGTTCTAGTTCTACCTGCGATTACGTACCCTACAATAACTTCCAGGAATACTATGCAGTGGTTAATGCGACTCTTTCCTCGCCATCGATTGTTCGTGCATCTACACTGTTCGACTGTTCTGGTCAGGACGTAGAAGAATGGTGGCAATTGAGGGAAACATTACTTGGAACGTGTTCCGGCAGTTCCTCCCTTTCTTCGAATTATCTGAGGATTAACAGAATAAGCAATCAAGATCAGCTATATGCCCTTGTTATCAATGACTATGATGTAAACTATGGCGATGTAAACACAAGTGACGATGTGACCCTAGTCAATGGGGAATGGACCGATTCTTTCAATAGACTGGCAGGAGACATGCACCATTTACCCAATCCAAGCTCCGGAGAGTATGCTTTCGGTTGGTGGTTACTGGATATCGATGGCGATTTAATCGCCGATGGCACAGATCCTACGAATTGGGATACAGACGGGGATTGGTTAAACGACTTCTTTGAGATTGACGACGATCTCATTGATGGCATCAGAGGAAATAGTGGTTCTCCTATTAGGTACGATGACAGGACTACTTAATCTCAATGAGTTAATTTGTAATCGCTTGCTCAGCAAGTCATGAGTGGTTATGGGGATACGCCAGACTCGCAATCCCCAATCGAGGAAAAACTACTGTTCCTTCAGGGGAATATGGTCAGCTTCATTTCACAATATCAAATGCCAATCATCGAAGTATCTTTGGTGGTGTCGAAGTATCTCAGAATTCTAACCAGTTCATTTGTTCGAAACGCGCAAGAGAATGAGGAGGTGGCTCCCGAAATATTGACTCAATCGGCACAGCTTGAGGGGCCCGACATCCTACCATTGATTTCTGAATTCCCAATCGACTCATTAATCAGTAGGACAGATGAAGATAGAATGGACATTTTCGATACGATAATTAGAACTTCAATAAATGGAACTAAGCTGCCATTTGCCAATGCTATCGCATTGTTAAGGGACTGGGAAGGAATGATTCGGAAGCAACTATCTCGGGCGTCTAGCCCCGGTCACCTATTCAGCCCTTTGGAAATTCCCGAGGGATTCTAAACTCTCCTTATTCTTGGCAGTTGCCACAATGCCACTTGAAACCCACCATGCATCGACAATTGACCAGACATATAGTACTGGCCAGAGAACCAAAGACACGATCAAGGGGAACTGGATTAAGAACCACTCTGACCCCTTCCTATGTTGCCGATTAAAGTGCTGACCCAGAAATAGCAATGGTATCAGTGCTAGTGCCACAGCAAATAGGGGCCTGGCAGCACCCCATGGGCCAATCCCGCCACTCAGCTCCCCCCAAATAGCAGAGACCACTCCTAGTGGGCTGGAGCCATCCTCTTCCTCAGACTCCAATTGAACCACGTATTCCTCGGCCATGTGGGTTGCTAGCATCCGGAACGGAAGAATATGACGACGACCCGATGCAGAAAATGACTACTAGTGACGTTACTTGCGAAAGCCATGGCAAATCCTAGAATCCTGATTACTGGATTCACTCCATTCTCGACTTTCCATGAAAATATCTCCCAGGAAATGACCCGAGAGATTTCAAAGAGAGGACTTGATGGGATTGAAATTGAACACATGATTCTGACTGTTGATGAGAAGGGATCAAACCTCATATCAGATATCATATCGGAAGAACTAGGATTTTCTGCAGTGTTGCACTTGGGGTATTCTGATGCTTCCGAATCCATTAGACTAGAGATGGCTGCTAGGAACAGGTTTGGAATGAAAATTCCTGATAACTCCGGCCGAATCATCGAATCCGGGCCAATTGTTCCCGGGGCCCCGTCGAAAATTGCCCCCAATTTTCCTCTTTCAATTATTCAAAACTCACTAAGGGACCTTGACTCGGTTACATGGAGTGATGATGCAGGAGGCTTTGTCTGCAACGAGACCTATTTCCGTACACTCTTGGCCATTTCCCATTTCAATGTGCACCAGCCAAACGTCTTGTTATTGCACCTCCCCGGCAAAGATAAAATCTCTTTCGATGAACAATTACCAATAATAGAAAAAATCGCTAGGATCCTCTGTTCTCTAGTCTGATTGCATAGTTCTACGACCCTTGGAATCGAACCACTCAGTAGGATCTCCTTTGTCCGACATTGCCAAATCGTCACTAGTACTCCTTGGAACGAAATCCCGTCCACTGTGCCATGTCTGTTGTTCCAGCCATATTGCAATCTCCTCTACTTCGATATGGACTTCAATCAAACCCCCCAGTGGGGCTTCTTCAATTACGAATGAGACCTTTCTAGCAAAGGCTGACTGCCGGGATATGTTGAATCTCGTTACATTTCCATCAATGCCTATCGCCATTGCATCCATTGCGGTGTCCAGAACCTTCCTTTTTCTCAATATCGAGATCATATTGTCAATCGACTGAACCTTTGATGTGACCCCCAAATCTTCCCTATTACTTGGGAATTCGGATGAATCCGGCAATGTATCGGGATTCCAGTCAGGGAAAATATTCTGCACCGACTCCAATACCAACTTGGGGTCTTCATGAGCTCTGACAACAGCTGATACTGTAATGTCTGGTTCCATGTCATTGCCACGCGTGATGGGGTAAATAGTGCTGCTACACAATGTTCGCGGGGGCGCGAATAATTCAAACGAGTTTTGCTTGGCCACACGTCATGGCAACCCGCTCTTCTTCAGTTTCACTGGCATTGCTATTATTGCCTAGTCTGCTGCTGATATCATTCAGATTGGTTTCACCGGAATTTAACGAGGTGCTGTCTAATGACCTAGTAATTGAATTGAGTGCCCATTTAGTAACCCTGACCCTTGGATTCTTTGTAGTAATCAGATACCGATTCATCGCAGATCATGAATATCACCGTTCTAAGGCCGTTGGGCGACTCTCCAGGATATATAGGTTAGAGGACAAGGGCCTATGGGAGAAGGGAGATGCTGCTATCGAAAGACTCGAGGCTAGGGCATACTCCGATATCAAAGGACGGCGTGCAGTAATTGCCAAGAAAAGAATGCAAAGCAGTATTGGGGAAATAAACCGAGAATCCTCTGAGATCGAACAATCCGAAGAAAATCAATCTTCATTCTCCATCCATATTGATGGAGTCGAACAAAGGCCAAGCAACGAAGAAATAGAAGAGACGCAATCTTCTAGGAAATCCATGCCGTCCCGAATATCTGAATACCTAAGTAATGTTGTCGAAAAGACGGCAATTAGGCGTGCGCAGAACTCTAAGGAACCAGGCACAAAAGGACTCCCTTCTACTGAAGAGGTAAAGACACTACCATCTATTGGTTCACAATGGGTAGTTCCTGAAGCAACCAGTTCTGCAGTGTCGCCAATAATGTGCCAAGAATGTGGAATCTACAATGACCCAATTGCAAACTATTGTTCCACTTGTGGTTCTTTAATTGGGTGAAGGGAACGATTCATAGGACCCAGTCAGGAGCCCGAGTTAGGTGGGGATATGGCCGATAAGAGAGATTACTATGTCATCCTTGGTCTCGACAAGGCAGCCTCTGAAGAAGAAATAAAGAAGGCCTTCCGTTCACTTGCTAGGAAATTTCATCCTGACAAGAATCCCGGCGATTCAGAAGCAGAGACGAAATTCAAGGAAATCCAGGAAGCATATGCGATTCTATCCAATCCCGAGGAGAGGCGAAAGTACGATATGTTTGGTCATGACAGACCTGGAGGTTCACCCTTTGGCTCCAGAGGATTCGAAGGCGTGAATATTAGTTTTGATGACTTGTTTGGCGGAGGATTCGAGTCAATCTTCAGTCAGTTCTTCGGAGGGCAGCAAAGCAACTCCTCACAGGGTTCCGACTTACTTGTCCGCCACACCATCCCTTTTCGGGCTGCATTAGAAGGGATGGATGATGAGCTAGAGATTGACGTTCTAAAGGATTGTACGGGGTGCGATGGAACCGGTTCCAAGACTCATTCAGGTTCAAGACCCTGTCCAACTTGCGATGGGCGAGGACGAATAGATGAGATTTCGATGATTGGCCCCTTCAGGCAACGCATCCGTAAGGAATGCAGCCCATGCAGAGGATCGGGAAGAGTAGTCACCGATCCGTGTAATGAGTGCAAAGGAGAAGGACGGGCATTTCAGTCTATCAAGGTCAAATTTACGATAAATCCCGGCGTCCGAACCGGAAACCGCCTTAGGATGAGGGGGCAAGGGGAGGCATCATCATCGATGAACGGCATTCCAGGGGATCTCTACATCGAGATAGAACTGGAGAGCCATCCATGGTTTGAGAGAGATGGTAGCGATCTACTGATGGCCTTACCACTTAGCTACGCTGACCTTCTATTAGGAACTAATGTAGTGATACCCCACATAGACGCGGTCGATCTCAAGATTAAAGTCCCAGCAGGCTCTAGTCCCGGCGAGACTTTAACCATGCTCGGGCGAGGACTGCCCAACCCCAGAAATCCAAAGAGGAGAGGTTCAGTAACGGCCGTACTAAAGCTGGAGATGCCCAGGAAAACCTCGCGTTCATCAAGAAAGGCAATTTCCGATTTCAGGGAAGAAATGGAAGCCGAATTGCCTGAACTGGAAGATAGGATTAGACATGAGGCAAATGTTAGGAGGAAGTCCTGACTACTCTTCTTCAAAACTAATTGATCCAACAGGAGAAGAGGCAATAGGGACGCCACCAGAAATCCCGGAGAGGTGGAACCTAACTTCTCCCACAACCCTTGAAATTTCCACATCGAGCAAATGCAATTTCTCCCCAACAATGTTCCCCAGGAATATCTCATCTCCCTGAAAAATGCATTCTGGCCGTACAGAAATAACTTCCATCTCTCTCCCGAGTCCCGAATATGTCCTAATTGCAGCCATTTCCCACGTGGGTCCTCTAGTCTTGATACCGATCAACAAACGCTTGCCCGAATCTCTCATTGTCCATACTCGAATCTCAGAGTTTTCTGTATGATGCATGATTTCCGGTTCACCTAAGTCAGCGTATGTTGACTCCCATGTCGCGTCCTTAAGGCTCTCCAGTGAACTTTCGAGAATATCAACCCCAATTCCTTCCTCATTGCCTTCGGAGAATCTCTTACGAAGGTAGGAGAGTCTTTCTCTTTCGTGTATAATCATCTCTCCATCACTACTTTTGGCCCCCATCCATCTACCTTTATTCCACCAAATTACCAATAGGAGAGGGGAAATTAGAATCAATCCAACGGTTACATAGAATTCAGTGAACATCCATGATAGGTCCTCAAACTCTTCCTCTTCGATTTCTAATTTTTCTAATTCATTTAACCTAAATGAATAATTTACTTGTTTGAGTTCAGCCCCTATCCTCTCAATCCTGATGGAATGAAATCCCATGGTGAGATTTGCCTCAGCGGTGTTTTCTCCTTGTCCATCTGGGATGGGACGGGCACTTGCCCACTCCTCTATGCTCCAATCAGTTTGGTTAAGTACCTGAATCTGGAAGTTCGCTTCTCCTGATGGAGAAATTTGGACCCTTGAACCGTTTTCTGAACTAATCTTCAACGCAAAAACGTCCACTGAGTCGTTTTCTGAAAGAACCCCAATAATCTCAAAACCAACGAAGATAATCTGTCCCTGCCAATCTCCTTCGATATCCGATTGTCCCCAGAGGAAATCTGGGGCATCGCCAATTTCAGTAGTAGTTGGCAATGAATCCGAATTTTGTTCCGAAGTGGAAATGGGAGTAAGAAGAATTGTCAATGCAATTGAACCGGCCAGCAACACCCCCCTCATGGTATCCGGATAGCATACATGTCTTAGAATCCTTCAAGCGAAACCCTTCCACGCATGTGCATGGACGAGCGCCCGATTGGTAGGAATGTTATTGCTAGGCATCGTTTTGCAAGATTATTCTCGCTCGGAGATCGAAGAAATCCCAAATCTTGGAGTCCGGGGCTAATATTATCCAAGGAAGACCCGGAGTTACCCGAATCAATCGCACCACTATTTTTTTCGCGAAATAACAATGATATTCCTGCTAGTTCGAAGCTCTCGACTCGTTCAAATCTTTGTTATCCATTCGACTCAACCGACCAGTGGAATTTCAATGAAGGCTTAGTCCTACCACCTAGTCTCGTGGACTCGGACTCAGGTGAGTTTGGTGTGGGAACAGAAGTATTGCCCATTTCTTGGAGCTCTCTCCATCATGACGACCGAATCGCCAAAATGGATGCTCAACCATCAGTGGTAGTTCTGACCGATTCTCCTCAATTGGCAAATCTACCGGGAATGCTAGAGGCTGCACTTCTTTCTATTCGAACAAAATTTCCAGCATCACTAATCTGGACTCCTGGGATAGCGGGCCCCGATAATTGTGCATTATTGGCATGGATGGGTGCCGATCTATTCGATATGTCCAGATCGCGAATAGCTTCATCCCTGGGAGTTCTCATCACCGAATCCGGACCTAGGAGTCCAGATTGTGACTCCGAAGAGGACTCATCTATGATTTCGCAATGTTCGGAATGGTCACGGGCAATTTCTTCTGTGAGAGTGGCAATCAGAGAAGGTTCACTTAGGGAACTAGCCGAGCGAAATAGCACATCTAGCGCTAGTTCTGTCGTGCATCTTCGTACGCATGACCTACTCTCTAGGGATATCTCGGAACGTAGAGGACTTCTCTCAAGTAGTGAAAATTCAGGAAGGAAACTTCGATTTTATTCTTATGAAAGTAGAAATGATCCAGCTGTGAAGTACTGGAGGGATCGAGTTTCTGAATTCCACGAACCCCCGGACCACCAACGTCAGGTTTTGGTTCTATTACCCTGCTCGGCTAAGAAACCATACAAATTATCTCAGAGTCATGCAAGATTCAGACGATCCCTAAAGAACCATCTCATTCATGAAGTCATGGTTACAGCGCCGCTTGGACTCGTTCCGAGAGAGTTAGAAGAGCTTTGGCCTGCAGCACATTATGACATTCCAGTTTCCGGAATCTGGGATGTAGACGAATTGTTGACCATTCAAGGCATGATCTCCAGGGTTGTCGAACGCGTGGGCTATTCAATTATAATCAATCATTCAGGAATCAACCTCCTTCTCGATGGGATTAGAGTTGTAGATACTAGGCAGGGTGATTCTGCGGGCTCAATGGAAGCACTTTCCCGATTGCAGAATGAAGTAGAAATCGCATTCAAGGACCTACCAAATGATGAGTTTCCAGAAAGGCCTAGATTGATGCAATTGAAGGCAATCTCTCGATTCTTGCTAGGCTCCGACTCATGGCTAGATGGTGCCGAGATTAGGGGACGGCCACCAATTATTACTATCAATAGAGATGGTATTCAGATTGCAAAGTGGAATCCTAGGAGGGGGATGTTCTCCTTCTCAAAGGCGAGTCTTGGGTTGTTGGAAAAATTGGAAGTCCTCAACAGAGTTCATCTGAAAGCCGAAGTCAATTGGTCGGGTGACATATTCCCGAGTTACATTGAAGACTTCGATCCAATAATTAGGGCGGGCGATGAATTGTTAGTCTACCAGGATTCCAGATTGATTGGCTCTGCCAGAGCAACCGCCCCGGGGTGGGAATGGCCACATGGGCCGGGAAGGCTGGCCAAGGCACGACATCGCCTTTGACAATCTTGGAGTACTGATGTCTGCGTAGCGATTATAGAGGGAGAGCAGGTCGCCCGGCTCCCTGAGGTATCAATAATGGCTCGGATGCATAGCAAGGGAAAGGGCAAGAGCGGCTCAAGAAAGCCCCACTCATCTAATCCCCCAGAGTGGTCCAATTCCGACAAGAAGGACGTGGAAGAGAAAATCATGCAGCTCCACAATCAGGGGCATTCCAATGCGATGATTGGTTCCATGATGAGGGACAACCACGGAGTTCCAGACGTAAGACTAGTAACCGGAGAGAGAATTTCCCAGACTCTTCATCGAATGAATGCAGAAATTGGATATCCCGAAGATCTCATGAGCCTCATGAGGCGAGCCCTAAGGCTCATTGATCACCTTTCTGCCAATAGTAAGGATGTACATAACCGGAGACAATTGGAGTTATGTGAATCGAAAATTCGCCGACTCGCGAGATATTACAAAGACACCAAGAAGCTCGACCCAGAGTGGACATACAAGAGAGATCAACTTAGGCTGATGGTCGAGTAACCTTCTCAACATGTAGATTGGTATTTCCACGGCTCCAGTGATAATCGCATGGGTAGGGATTTGAACCGACCCCACTTTTGCTCTTCATGCGCGAACTGGTCAATGAACCTGCATTCTTTGAGATTGAGGAAACCCTCAAACAATCTGCAGCCTCAATATTGAGTTCTCGAACCACCATCCTACTTTTGGCACCCCCAACTATCGAAGGGGCATTGGCCATAGCCCCAATTGAAGGCGCTCTTCTAGACTCGGGAATACCCTATAGGCGACGATTCTCAAATGAAGAACCTTCTCTGGACTCGTTCGTGTGGATATCCGACCAGGTCCCAATGCCAAAAATGGAAAAATCAGCAAATAGTCCTAGGGTAATCATCTCACCAATAGTTGTGGATGGTTTACGAGGACATCTCGGAGATCCTAGAAAGGGCCCCCTTACAACGGCATTACAAGCACATGCCTTAGCTCAGTTAATCGCTCCAGCTAGCCCTAGGTTGAGGTCCATGCGGCCTTGGGCACTTTCAGGTAATTGGATTGGTAGTGCTTTGGATACAGTATACGATCCAGTTTTCACTGCTATTCGGGATTTTTTAGAAGTGGAAGGTTCGATACGTGTTGTTCCTGTCACTGAAGTTTCTGAGCCCGAGGAGAAAAACTATCCATGGCTAGATCCAGGAGTCTTGAATGTCGTTTCAGAGAATTGGCCATCGATGAATATTGGAGAGCGCGAACAATCAATGGCGCTTCTGGCGCATCCAACACTATTGACGAATCACCCCTCAACCCCTAGAATTGAGGAGCTACTTTGGCACTGCATCGTGGGAAATGGCTGGGCATCCGACCTTGCAACTAATATCGCCCATGCTTCACTAATATGGGAAAGGACATCCCAACGAGGAGCGGCTGGAAGAGTAGTGGATAACCTGTTAGCAGGGACAAAGTTTTGGCTACTCGAGTCTTAGAGTGCTGCCACAATCACTACACTCTATCCTTAACGGCCTTACGTTAGAGTCTACAGGGATCTTGTTGCTACAAGAAGGGCACTTGACTCTTCCCAATGAAACTCCCCTGCCCTCATTGTAGTCCGAGTCAGTAATAGGAGAAATTAGCGCTGCTGGAAAAACCAAAAGAACGCTGGATGAGACAATCCCGAGCACAATTTGCATTGGAAGGCCGAACCAGTAAATGGCGAAGGTAAGCACACCAAATACGCCTATCATTGACATACTAGGAATTCTTGATCTCTTTCTTGTCAGTGCCATTCCAAAACCAATAGCCATGCATAGCAAGAATACAGCAAACATTGCAGATACCAGTGGACTGAATAGCAGGGAGTTACTAGTTGAGAACTCTATCCTAAAATCAGTGTCCGTCTCGATTTCTGACTCTTCAATTGTTAGTATCTCCATCACAATCCATCTTCTGTGGTTGTAGGAAATCTCATCATTGTCCGAATAGACACCCCCAAGTCCCGAAAGCATTCCTGTCCTAATCTCCAGTGTAAGGCCTGCACTGTCCCAGTAGTCAAAACCTCCCGTTCTAATGAAATCCTCAATCAGAGTCTGCCTAGAATCTTCGTCAACGTCATAACCAGCACTAACTCTAATGGAGATCACATCCGAGTTAAATGATCGGGATCCGCCAAAATCAAACGTGATATCGATAGGTCCGAACTCAACGGGATCTACTCCGAAAATAGATTCAGGATCAACAAAGAGGCCATTTGAGAGGAAGGACTTCAAATCCGCTTTCGAACCCCTCAGGTGATTTCTCAAAGCCGACTCTTCTGACTCATCGACCCTACCATTCTGCTTATCAGAATTCAATACTGAATCAGAGTATGAATTGAGGTTTTTCCACCAACTGTTAGAACCCAAGCTTTTGTTTCCGATGTTGTCGAGGCCCCAACGCATCCACTGTGACATAGCCCCATCGAAACGAATTGTAGTATCTCTGTCCATAGACTTGCCATCATACTTGCAATCCACGATTACCTCTAGGTTAGAACCACCAGTTCTTGGAGGCTCCTCTTCCGGGTACCAACTATTGTCTCCCGAATCTTGTCCCGCTGTGATGTCGTGGGTTTTGTCAACCTCAACTCTCAATGAATTCTGTGGCGAGAGGAAGAAGTCTGTCCTTAGAGTCCCACCGGCAAAACTCTCCGCATTCCACACAAATGTTACATCGACCCAGTCTTCATTTTCAGTAGATATCGGGCTCTCTGAAACCAAAAGACTCTGAACTTGGAAACCCCCACTGGACGATGTCCACATTTTCTCCCCAAAGCCTGAAGACAGCCTCACAGGGAAGAAAATCAAATCGCCCTTGACACTAGCCTCCCTCATTTCTACATCAACCAATGGGAACGACATCGACAACGCTGCATCATATTCGGGTGAACCCCAGAAGAATCGAACACCCGACTCCCCGCCAGGATTAGAGAAAATAACACTTCTAACTGAGAATGTTATCTCTACTATGTCCCCTTTGGAGATTTGTCCTTCTTGAACTTCGACTTCGACCTGAAGCTCACCTGTGCTGGTAAGGTAGAATGCAGGAATTTGGGACGAGCTTTCATAGGTACTACCTCCAATCTTTACTAGCACAGTGGCATTTCCCGACACCCCTGAAGCATCTTTAACTTCGTAGGGAATGCTGAAGATCCAGGAACCTGCGGAGTATTCGCCATCAGTTCCCCATGTCAACCCCCAGGTCCCGACTTCTACTTCGCCAAATATTGATGATGTTACTTCAGTTGACTTCTCTTCTTCCAAGTCAGAGTCAAATGGAGTCAATACCCCACTGTCCGGATCTCCTATGATGAATAGGTCAAAGCTCTGATCCGGACAACAAGAACTACTCTCACCTGCATCCACAGAAATTGGGAGTGCAACAATTAACATCATTAATGCCGCAACTATCTCCCGAGACGGTACTCGAGTACCAACCATCATCTCGCTGATTCGTATCTTGCCCTTCAATGCGACGCATTGTTGCTGTGTTATCTAGCAATATACCGGGTTCTCGGGATTATGCGTTACTTGTGAAGCCAAAGCAATAATGCCCTAGTTCCTTTCATGCTCTCAAGTTTGGCAAATCCGATCCTCTCCAATTGGTATACTTTCCCAACTTCAAGCTCGAAGTCTTCCAATAAACCATCAACTTCATTGATCTCATCCCCATTAGGGACCACCAATTTCGCTTCCCTGGCCCCATTCACTGGTACCCAGTGAATTATTTGTCGGGCATCTCTTCTTTCAAAACTCTCGAATGTTGCTTGGGAATCGGCTACCGTAACATCCGCAAAATCCTTCAGTCTAGCCGACCCGATTCTCATATCTGATTTCTGAATAGCAATCGTGTTACCTACTTCCCACACTCTTCTTCCAATTTCCGGATTGTCCGGGTGCTTGGGTAATCTAACTTCAGTAGTTGCACCAATCCCGCAAATTTTCAGGTTAACGGGGTCAGCAACGAAACTCCTTCTTTCAGAAGTTCGATCTATTTTTCTGGCATTGAAGGTTTCAACGGTCTTTAGTGGGATTGAGACGTCTTTCTGGGTCAGCCCCAGGTCAATCCAAAATTCTCGCAGAGATTCCGGGACAAACCCGCGTCGCTGGAGGGCCTTAATGGTCGGAAGTCGCGAGTCATCCCAGCCCCCATGAGAACCCGATTCAATGGACTCTCTCATTTTTGATGTTGAGAAACCACCGTACTCGTGTACCTTTACCCTGCCCCAATAAAGAGAGTGAGGATAAGTCCAGCCAAAGTGTTGGTACAGGATAGTCTGTTTTCTCGTACTGTCCATAAGGTCCTTCCCTCTTATGATGTGAGTTATTCCTTGTTCATGATCCTCAATCGCACTCTGGAAATCTAACAATGGCCAGACTTTGTATTTCCGTCCAACAATTGGATGTGGAGAATGTTGAATCCGTAATGCTGGCCAGTCTCTAAGGGCAGGATTGGGCAGGGTCATGTCAGTCTTGACTCGAACAACTGCCTCACCTTCCTCTATTTCTCCTTCTATCATGGATTCCCAATCAGAAATATTCTCTGAACTTTCCCTAGTTCTGCAGGGGCACTCCTCTTTCGATTTTCGAAACTCCCTGAATGACTCCACTTCACATCTGCAAACGTACCCATGGCCTTCCGCAATCATCTTGCTCGCATATTCCAAATATATGGGCATCCTTTCACTCGCTCTGATAGTGACATCTGGAGGGCCCCCAGTAAGCCATTCGTATTCTTCCTTAATCCAGTCATACGCTTCTGGGAGGGGGGGTTTGATTTTCGTATCAGTGTCATCAAATCTCAGAACAACCTTCCCATTGTACATTTTCGCGTATTCTGAATTGATAATTACTCCTCTGGAATGCCCTAGGGAAAGGGGGCCATTTGGATTCGGTGCAAATCTCAGGACAACATTAGAAGTATCTCCTGGCAATTCTTTCAAGCCTTGAATCTTGGAATGCTTCTCTCGATGTAGGGCCTCAGGTGCAAACTTCTCCAATTCCGATCTTACTTTGTCCAAACCCTCATTTTCCGCCAAGTTATTGGCAATTCTTACTTCGTCTTCGACAAGATCTCGCAGCTCTCTTGCCACGGCACGCAATTCTTCCCGTTCCGACAAGAGTCTTCCCAAGGTACTGCCTGCTTCTCCTATTCCCCCATATTCTAATGAGTTTTGTAATGCGTATTTCCGAACAGTTGACACAATGTCCTCGTTCCAGATCTGTTCCTCATCCATGTTGCTCGATTTGACCGAGCAATGGTAGCATTTCACCATTCTTACTATTTCCAATCTTCTAGAGTTGGTTGCGAGGCTTCTTCGTTCAAGGCACCCCGTTCAGGAACCGGTCTTTTGTGGATTTTTATCCAGGCATCTTTGACAGTGGCCCAGCCCCAACGGAGGCAGTCATGGGGTTCGGTTCCCATGCAAAGTTCACGAACCGCTTTCCTAGTAATGGGGTCCGACGGATACCCCGATCCAACATCAAATCCCAGAGTTTCTGAGATCCCTCTAACCTCTCGATCTCTTACATACTTGGCAATAATACTAGCTGCGCCCACTACGACATCATTGGAATCCATGCCATGCTCTGAAATGATGTTGCAACCTCTCCATTTTGGGCCAAGTAATTTTGCAATAGTTCTTCCAAACCTAGCTGCATCAACATCGCATGCATCCAGGAGGATAGTTGAATCTTGATATGGCCTTCCTGCCAGATATATTGCTTCTCCGAACAACTCCGATTCCAGGTAATTCAGATTGCCCCGGGTCATCCCCTCGTCAACCCGCCCCGAAGAGCAGATTACCAATCCAATTCCCCATCCCATCGATTCAGTAATTGTCTCAATTTCTTTGAAAATCCTCTCTCTGCTGGTTTTACTTAGCTTCTTCGAATCGTCTGCACCGATGCTCGAGAGAATACTCCTATCTTCCCCTCTCACCTTTATTGCACATACTACCAATGGGCCAATCACTGAACCCCGCCCTGCTTCGTCTACACCAATTTGCATCCCGCCCACGCATCCGAATAAGGCAGAAATCACTTGAAACTACTGATTATTGATGCAATTTTACGAAATACTGATGTCTGTAGTCATCGCTGGCATGACATGGTACCGGCATGGCCGTTCAAGAAGAAGAAACCCGCCAAGCCAAGCCTATCAAGAACCAAGTATGTGACAAATGTGGTTGAATACGAGAGAAAGAAAGGCAAGGAAACAAAGGCGCAGGAAGAAGAAAGCCATCTAAAGAACAAGAAGTTCTTGGATGCAATGAAATTGCTAAGTAAGAAAGAAGAAAAAAGTTAGGTCACCGGGTCGGGAATAAGCCTTCCCAATGATTCAAGGTCTAACTCACCTGCTTGGATGGGACATTTCAACCCGAAAGAACTGCTGACTCGAGGGTCAATTTCCCCGAACTCCCCAACCTTCTCACCGTCGACATGGACAGATGCCCCTCTTCCCGAAATCCATGGCCCTTCATCAGCTTCCAATGCTGTGAACTGGACTTGAGAAAAATCTGCACCCAGATCCCGTAGAATCGCCTGTGTGATTCCTTTTGCAGCCGCGAATCCGGTACCAACCTCTGCACATGCCCAACTCCCTCTTTCCAGATTCTTGGAATCTCTGACCACTGTTCCAAGCTCGTAGACACGTTGAGGTAGCTCGTGATGCCTGTTTGCGGTGAGTAGCCTCAGTAGCGATGGAAGGACGCTTTGTCTAAGGAGCGTATGTTCCGAGGTAATAGGATTGCCAATAGTTGTCTCCCTGCCCTCGGGCTTCCATCTCATTTGCAGAAATTGGTCTTTTTCATTTGAAAGAGTCAGGCTCTGAACCTCTTGCAACCCGCAAGCTCGCAGGCTTTCTCCAAATCTCCTCTTCAAGTTTGACGATTTGAGGGGTATAGCATCTATATGTAGGGAGGACGATTGGGTTGGCAGATTTTCAAATCCAAATCCGATGGAAATGTCTTCGACAATATCAATTGGGTGCATTATATCGCTCCTCCATCTTGGCATAGAAACCAGATGCTCCTTATCTCCAACTGCACAGTCCCCCCACCTCTCATATTCATTCGGCCCATCAGTAACAGTCCTAGTTTCCTCCAATCGCCCCCCCATCTTCTCCAAAGCATTAGAAAGCTCTCTTGATCCAATCTCCAAACCCAAAATCCTTCGAATTAATCTATCTGGGACCCGATGAACTCGCCCTTCTCCCCGTGGGGTGAAAGTATCTCCACTCCCTTCATATGAAACCCTAATGCTTTCTACGGATCCCCCCCTCTCTGACATCGACAGACAAACTAGCAGCAAACTTGCTTCGCATGCCCTCCTGTCCCAACCCGTCACATCGATGAAGAAATCCCTAGTCTCTTCACAAACTGTGGTGTGCTTCCCGTTAATAATCGGAGGAAATGACAGCACTTCGTCTTCCGAATCTATAATAATGGGGTATTTGTCTAGCTTTTCCATTAGGTGCGCATACTCGATTCCTTTGGGATGATTCTCTAATATCTCAGCAATACTCACTTCTTCCTCTCCTGCCAAAGGTACGAATGAGTAGTTAGAATCGACTGTAATTACACGAAATGGAGGACTGATTGCAGATAGATTGTGAACCCCAATTGATGCGAAAAGCCGTCGCCTGCCCAATGTAAGATGCAGTTTTTCTTGATGGTCCATCAATGACTGAATGAACTGGCCCCTTTCTTCTGAATCTGAACCAGTATTCACACCTCTAACAACTGCACCCATGATAACAGGCCTCACCTTCGAGAGTGAGCTATCAACTGTCATCGTGATATCTCCCTCAATTACATCCAAATCAACCTCGATTTCACCCATTCCAAGGAAAGATCTCGAGGCCTTAGCCATTGTTTCATGACTCAGAAGGTCCGGCCTATCTGGAAACACTTCAACTTCAATTGAAGAAGAGTCATTTCTGTCTACAGGACAACCCAACTTTGGTAGCCATTCAGACCAAGCCTCTGGATCATGTTCGGTGTCATTTATCTTCTGAATGAAATCGATTGTTGAATGGCTCAACTCGATAGTTGGCAACTTTTCACCTCCCTTCTAACCACATTGGCAGGGGCCGTTCGAAACCAACAAGACGCAGTCCCGAAATAGCCGCAGTTTCGAAATCAATAGCTCTAAGATTCCTTCTACCAATCCTTTCAATCCTATCGATGCCAATTTCCAGCATCCACCCTCTAAGCTCGCTGCTAATTCTCACTAGCTCCCCTTCAGCATCTCCTAGGCAAGGAGCTACGATTCCATGGCATCCCGCAGCTAGGGCGATTAGAATCCCTCTAGCCTCCGGAGGGTCATCCATTTCCAAAAACACGAATTTTCCTATTTCACTTACTCTCATCGCCCTGTTAGCAAGCCCAATCTTTGGTAGTGAAGCAGCCATCCTAGTTCCACCATTAGATGCACAGTTCACAATCGCCCCATCAACTTCAAGCTCAGTGACCAGCCTGAACAGACGATCTAGCCGATCTATGCTACCTCTAAGAAAAACAATCCCTGCTTCACTCATTCTGCTGTAAAGAGAAACCAGAATCGCTTCTATTTGGGCATCATTGAATCCTGGGAATGCAGTAATATCCAAAACCAGTCCGGCACAACTCCCAAGATTAGTTGGGGCATCTTGGATTGATTTGTCGTCTACCAAAAGTAGGTCGACGTCCCTAGGCTCAGTTCTGACTATTGCTGGGGTTCCTTGGAGAAGTTCTCCTTCCCATTTGTCGGCACTTTCACATTCCAACAACCAGGGTATTTGGAGCCCTATTCCTGGCGAGCTTGAATCCTTTGAGAGAATCAGAGTGTAATGATCCAGAGGCGTGTGGTCAGCAAGAGAGTCTTCATTGGGAACCAACGATATCTTTTCGAAACCTTCAGAGATGAAGGCAGCGGGCCTTTCACTAATTTCAGGAGTCCCCTGTTCTGATTCTAGAACTAATGCATCACCGCTTAACTCTAACCCAAGAGGGCCCAATTTATCCCCGAATTCGGAAATCTCGGACTTCTTAATCGATCTCATCTGAACTCCATCGCTTGGAGGCGGACAACTCCCAGATACAATGATTCTACCGCCTACCATGCCAATTCCTGGATTGGTGCCAACAGAACCCATTACTAGGATAGTCCCTCCTGACATACCTGAGCCGATCTCTCCACTAGCATGGCCCCTGACGAGAAGTAAACCTCCGGTCATTCCTGCACCAGCGGCTTCCCCAACTGATCCCTGAATCGTTATTTCCCCCCCATTCATTTTGAAGGCGACAGTATCGCCTACACTTTTCTCTACGACCGTTCGTCCAGATGAATGAAAGGCCCCAAACATAGAGGTAGCACTACCAAGTAATGTGAAGGTCCCTCCTAAGTTAGATGCACCCGAAAAATCACCCAAATTACCTAGGCATTGGACCCTAGCCCCTTCGGGAAGGTGAGTGATAACCCCAAACTCGCCGTCTTTTGGTTTTTCATCGCCAGCCTGCCCCCATCCAATTTTTATTGGACGACCTTCCTCGAGGGCCTTTTCTACATACCTATCCAAGTCCCTATTGAGCTTCAGACTTCCAGTCGCTAGCTCCCTCATCATCAATCCCTCTTATGCCGCTGGCAGGACATCTAGGTTAAGAAAAGGACGACTCGTTATTGACTCTTGCCGAGTTCGCTAGGTTCATAGGCGTCCTTCAGGCGCCATCAGACCACTGGCAAGGTATTGGGAGTCATGTAATGGGAACCACCAAAGTCGCCATAAACGGATTCGGCACAATAGGTAAGAGAGTAGCCGAAGCCGTGGATGCGCAGCCAGACATGGAAATTGTTGGAGTCACTAAGACAGGACCAAGCTTCGGTTGTGGGCTCGCAGCCAAGAAAGGCTTTCCCTTGTATTGTACTAGTGATGACGAGGAGATGATATCTACCTTTGAAAACTCAGAATATGACTGTAGGGGGGGAATTTCGAATCTTCTGATGATTGCCGATATTGTTGTGGATTGTGCTCCCGGAAAGCTAGGCCCCGAGAACATTGAGAAATATAGGGGAGCGGGAATAAAACATATTTTCCAAGGTGGCGAGAAACATTCGCTAACAGGAATGTCGTATTCCTCATGTGCCAATCATTCTCAAAATCTCAACGTAGATGCTACGCGAGTAGTTTCATGCAATACGACTGGACTTTCTAGAACATTGATGCCTCTTTTCGAACGCTGGGGTTCATTAAACGTTGAATGTACTATGATTAGGAGGGCAGCAGATCCAGGGGATTCTACGAAGGGCCCGATTAATGCGATAAAGCCCGTTTTGAAAGTGCCAAGTCACCATGGTCCAGATTTGATGACCGTGGCTCCCGGAATTGCAATCAATTCCCTTGCCGTCGCGGTACCTACAACAATAATGCATGTGCATGCAATAATTGCAGAACTTCCCGAAGGACATGGGCTTTCTACGGAATCGGTAATAGAGCTATGGAAAAAGACTCCCAGAGTAATTGTAATGCATGGGGGGGGAAATCGAATCACATCGACTGCTGAAATAATGGAATTGGCCCGAGATTTGGGTCGTAAATGGGGGGATTTACACGAGATATTTGTTTGGCAGGATGGAGTGAAGCTAGTAGGCAACAAGTTGTACTATTTCCAGGCGATTCACCAAGAGAGTGATGTTATCCCTGAGAATGTAGACTGCATTAGGGCAATGATGGGTACAGAAGAAGATTGGAAGAAATCCGTATCCATCACCGACGAAGCAATCAACAAGTACTACTCACTTTGAGATTAATTATTGACGGGCTCGTAAAGAGTCAATAGTCAAAAGAGGCTTACGAGTCGCAAAATCGTATGGCTTTGGCGAAGTCGGTCTACGTTGTGATTTCTTTGCTCTTAATTTCCCCCGTTGTGCATTCAATCTCACCTAGTTCCAATACTGAAGAAATTAGTCCTATAGTCGATATTTATGAGGATGAAGCTTCAACCTGGAATAGGCTTTCAAATCCAATCTCAACACATTATTCATTATCTGAAGCAACAGGGAAGATCATGTCACCATATGGTACATTCGATCCCATTTTCGATCAGATACCCCTCGGTCCCTGGGAAAAGCTAGGTCTCGAAGCCCCCATTTCAGACAGATTATTCATCATTCAATCCAATTCCACAGATTTGGAAACATTGGAGGCTTCCTTACAATCATTCGGGGCCGGGGTAATTGATCACATTCCCGATGACGCCCTAGTAATCTCATCTCCCGATATCGGAGGGGATGACTTCATTCAACAGATTTCAAAACTTCATCAGGTTAGATGGATTTCCCCCCTTCCAAACGCATGGAAGGTTTCACCCTCCCTTGTTAACCTAGTTGGGATTGAACACATTTTTGTTGATCTTGACATCACCCCAAATCCTCGCATTTCACATTCAGACGTTTCCCGACTTTCTTATGAAATCGGCGAAAACCTCTCCAATGGAATCTCCTCGTTTCGCTGTGATCCCCATCTATGCCAAATTCGAGGTGCTTCTCCATCGGCCCTGAAATACCTGGCATCCGATTATAGGGTAATAAAAATCGATGCTGGACCATTACTGGCAATTCATAATACAAATGCAAGCCTCATCAGCGGAATCTCCCAATCCCGAAATATTTCCGGAGGCATATTGTCGGGTTCGGGCGAGGTGATTGCGATTTCTGACACAGGACTAGATACCGATCATGGGGACTTCGACAGTAGGCTCCGCAACCCTATCTACAATCTGTTTGGCCCAGATAATTCCGGAGCTGACACCAATAGCGGACACGGAACCCATGTCGCTGCAACTCTCCTTGGAGATGGTTCAGGAGACTCAAATGCGACTGGGATGGTGCCCGAATCAACATTTCACTTTTATCAGCTGGAGGTTGACAGTTCCGGAATTCTTGCTAGATGGGGTTCTCTGTATGAAATGTTCCAACATTCAATGCAAAATGATGCATACATCCAGACGAATAGTTGGGGCAGTGAATCTTTGGTGGGGCAATATACCTCGGATTCTCGTTCAGCAGACTTGTTCACATTCGAAAACCCCGAGTTCCTAATCCTATTCTCAGCTGGCGATATGGCAAATGCGGGCGTCACTTCCCCCAGTACTGCCAAGAACGTACTATCTGTGGGAGCTTCTACTACTGGTGCATTCAACTCAGACTCACCGGGTTTTGTAGCCAACTCCTCTTCTGTTGGACCAACTCTCGATGGCCGAATAAAACCGGATTTGGTAGCTCCAGGAGTTATGCTCTGCTCAGCGAGAGCTGCAGAGGCTTCCTTTGCAACAGGTGGCCCCTGCTCTACCTCAACTCATCCAGGGGAGAACACCCCCAGATACATGGCCCTTAGCGGCAGTTCAATGGCTACTCCGGTTGTCGCAGGGGCCTCAGCAATGGCTAGGCAACACCTCCGGGAGGAGGTTGGTATCTCTACTCCGAGATCAGATTTGATTAGAGCCCTTCTAGTAAATGGAGCCGATGACATAGGTACCCCCAACATTCCGAACAACCAGGAAGGATGGGGCCAACTAAACTTGTCAAACAGCCTATTTCCAGTAAGTGGAGAAGAAAACCTCTCCATCTTTTTTGACTACGACAGGCAGATATTGCCCGGTCACAGCTTCATCTACACTTTTGACTTGGACGGGGAGTTAGGATTTGATGCCACTCTGGCATGGAACGATCGAGAGGGTTCCGTTTCCGCTGATCAAAATGCCAGTAGACTCGTAAGTGACTTAGATCTAATCATCACCGGACCGGACGGTTCAATTTTTCGCGGCAACAATTTCATAGACGGAATCAGCTCACTTGGGGGGACACGGGATCATCTCAATAACATCGAGAGAGTCAGGATGGACTCAGCACAATCTGGAGTTTGGACGATTCAAATTGGACACTCGGGCGGATTCGCACAGGAATTCTCAGTAGTTATCAGTGCTAAGGGAGAAGAATTACTGACTTCTGACCTTACAGTTGTCAGTAATTCGATTTACTCCTCAGAAAATAACCCACTCCAGGGAGACACGATTTCAATCCAACTTTCATGGTTAAATCAGGCCTCTTCATCTACAGGGCAATACTCTATCAAATTAGAGGACATCTCCCAGGGAACGGAGATCGGAACATATTCGATGCAATCTCTAGTTGGAGGAGAAATCGAGTCATTCTCACTTTATCACTCGTTTTCTACGACTGGACAACACATATTGCGACTTACTCTGGATTATCTCTCCGAGGTCAACGAAATAAATGACGAGAATTCAGGAATCAACAATAATGTCTACGAGCTGGAATTTGAGGTTACCCAGATTGGAGTGCGCATCACTCCTTTGCTGGTTGATGGCACAATTCCTTCAAACTTCCAAGAAGGAGAGCAGGCAAAATCAAGAACCCTAGATCCAAGTACTGCCAATGGTGTAACGTTTCAACTTGAGTTACTAAATGAAGGGACATCTGAGATAACTGTGGACTTGTCTGTGACAGCAGTGCAGGTAGTTGATGAGTCAGGAATTCTTGACCAACCTCTTGATGAATGGAGCAGGGAACTCAACGAAACAGCACCTTGGGTCTTGACCCCTTTTGGACAATCCGGTGACCGAATTGTAATTTCGTTGATTTTAACAGACGAGGATGCAGATTTTTCTGATTCTTCTGAGGCCAGGTATGCATTACCTGGCAACTTTGTCACCGATTTGAACCTCTATGACAAATTGGCCCCGACCACATCACATTCTATCCGTCTTTCCTTCGATGTACTGAGAGTCGAGGGACTGTATACTATTCCAGCGGGTACCGAGGGTTTAGGTGCCGAACCAGGTGAAATTGCCCTATTCTCCCTTTCAATAAAGAACATTGGCAACGGCCCCACAGAATACACAATTTCATGTCAGAGTGAGGATAGGTGGAATATCCAGATTGGAAATAGCCAGTCATCTACCATCACCCTCGGGCCACTCAGTCGGTTGCAATTCGTTCCCGTCCCAATTCGTGTCAGAGTCCCTCCATCTTCTGACGGCCTTCCAGCCGGTGCTTCGAATCAGGTTACCTGTGTCACAACCTCAGTTAATGACCCATCTTTGCAGACTTCCGAATTTGCCCAAGTTACCGTATTCGAGAGCCGAGATTTCCACACTGAAATCTTTGATGTTCTGGGTTTTGCACTTGGCCCCCTTGCTGCCTCAGAACCTCAAGCTGTGCTTAACGGCAACATCGTTCGAACTAACCTATCAATCACAAATGACGGCAACGTTCCATTGGAATTCGAGGTCCGGGCACTTTCTTCAAGTAACACTTGGCCCACCCAGGTCTTCCTTTCTTCCGAAGAACCCCCTTTGGGTGAAGTCGCCTCCTTGCAAGTCGTTGTGTATCCTTCTGAATCGACCACCCTTACCATCCTCACCATAGTTCCACTTGCTGCGGAGAAAGGAGATCGAAACACCATCACCATCAAGACAACGTTGGACGATTTTACTGTAAACAATGGGACTATTCTTGAAGTCAGGGAGATAACTACTCTTGACGTAGATAGTGGGCCCGGCTTCTCTGTTGCCATGGGCCAAAGCTCTAGTTGTCATATCGATCTTCATAATTCAGGAAACGTCCCCCTTGTGATCGAATTGACGCTTGGGACTCTTCCATCTGGGTGGTCCGGAGGTTTCCTGTCAGGAAAGCAGTTTTCCATGGATATGAATAGAGATTCGGTGGTTTCTATTGGTTTAGAGCTTCCAGGGGGGACTCCAGAAGGAATTCTAGTTGACAAAGTACCTGTGATCATTCAATCAACCTCTCCAAGTGGCAACGCAGAAGTCTTCACGGTTGAATTGGAGGTTACTGTCTTGGAATCAGTATGGCTTCAAGTCGATAGCGAAGTATCGAAAATTTCTGGGATCGAATCCCCCACCGAGCTCAATATAGTCGTCAGAAATATGGGTAATACCCCTACTGGAGTGCTACTCTATTCGGAAACTCCCGATGGCTGGGATTTGATGATAACCCCCAGTTCAATCTCCGAATTGGCCGTGGGGGAGTCAGTTGATGTTTCAGTAACAATCAATCCCAGGTCATCATCTGAAGATGGTTTAAAGCAAATCCGAATTATTGCAAACTCCACATTGAGTGGGCCGTTAACTGTAACAGACACAGCCTTAGAAATCCAGGTAAGCAAAGCTCGTAACCCTAACTCAGGAGGAATTTCTGGATTATTCGAAGCCCTAGGACTTCCCGCTTGGACGTTTGCACTATTTTTCATGGCCGTTCTTGGTGGGCTGTTCGTCCTAGGCAACAGAGCAAGGAAGGAGTTAAGACCCATTTCAACCGAGGAACAGTTGATACCCCGCGGTTCGGCTTTGCAAGCTGGTTCGGCCACTGAGAGGCGTGCTGCTGCACTCGACACTTCTACTTCCGGAGAGGTAATTACCGGGGATGTCTCCGAATCTGAAATACAGGATGCACTAGACTCAACGTTACCAACACCTCTGCAACAAAAATCTCCCGATGGAGCCCCACCCCTCCCTCTGACCGGACTTCCAGAAGGTTGGACCATGGAACAGTGGGTAGCCTACGGGCATGTTTGGTGGGAGCAGAACGGTCCTTAGGGGCGAGCAATTTTTCAGTACCCCCACATGCCGATTGACATGATTGGCTCGATTGTCCTCTTCGGACCCCCAGGCGCAGGAAAAGGAACTCAGGCCTCAATAATTGTCGAGTTAACTGGAAAGCCACAAGTTTCTACCGGCGACATGTTGAGAAACGCCGTCGCTGAAGGAACCGAATTGGGGATGGAAGCCAAGGAATTCATGGATGCCGGACTCCTTGTTCCAGATGAGGTAATAATCAGACTCATCGAAGAGAGGCTCAATTCACCAGATGCACCATCTGGGGTTCTATTTGATGGATTCCCAAGGACCATACCCCAAGCCGAGGCACTATCCCGAATAACTGAGGTTTCTGCAGTGATATCAATCGAGGTACCTGACGAGAATATAATTGAACGAATTGTAGGAAGGAGGATGGATCCAGAAACAGGTGAAATCTACCATATTTCATTCAAACCACCACCCCCGGAAATCATCCACCGGTTAATCCACCGGAAGGATGACACCGAGCAGACAGTAAGAAAACGACTCGATGCTTATCACATGCAAACCAAGCCATTGGGTGAATGGTACCAGGAACTAGGATTGCTCACCGCCGTTGATGGCACGGGTTCCATTGAGTCAGTCAGTGAGTCGGTTGCCACTGCAGTGAGAAATTTTTGAGGTCATCATGGGCGGTTCTAGGAGAAAAACCCGGCGTAGGAACTCCGAAAGGAGAGCTCATGCAGAGGAGGCAATTGAGCATCTATCAAAGGCCCTCCAATTTGGAATTGAGAAAGATTACATGATGGCCGACAATGCAGCAAGGCAGCTAATTGGTATCGGTAAAAAGTATGGCATCAGACCCGAGCCAAGACTCAGGAAGCTGATATGTCGTTCTTGTAGACTATCTATGATTCCGGGAAATACAGCCAGAGTTCGCATCACTACTAATTTTATTACAATTACTTGTCTAAGATGCAATAGAATCATCCGCGAAAATCGCGAAAATTGGAGTTAATCATATGGCTTCCATTCCTCGTTCAGTAACTAATTTAGCAAAAAGTGAGAGATTAGAAGTTTCTGCAAGGATCGGAAGGGACGGAGTATCAGAGGCTCTAATCAAGGAAATATCCGACCAATTGAGTAGAAATCCCCTGATAAAAATCAAGGCGAACAAAGGAATTGCGACCAATGGAGAACACCGGAGAGAGATATTTTCTGAAATAGCTAGAACTACCGAATCCATCTTAGTTTTTCAAAGGGGCAATGTTGCCGTATTGTGGGCCGGCAAGTGATTGTCAACCGGCCAAAACACACTCACTTGAATAGTCACATATTTACATCATATATTTCTCGCCAAATTCAGTGGTTGCCGATAGCGAGATAGTACTTGGGATTTTTATCCTGTCATTTGCCTTGATATTATCCGAGGTCGTGCATCGAACAGTTGCAGCTTGGTTCGGCTCAGTTCTAATGTTACTATTTGGGCACTATTCAGGTGTGTTTCATTTACACGAAGTCTACGACAGCTCTGGCGATATAGTTTCCACATACTCTCTCGAGCATACAATGCTGGGATGGATTGAGTTTGAGGTCATAGGGTTGCTCCTGGGGATGATGATATTTGCAGCAATCCTAGAATTGTGCGGGTTCTTTGAATTCGTGGCAATCAAGGCATCAAAGATGAGCGGAGGAGATCCTTGGAAATTGATAGTCCTGCTTGGGACATTCACCACGCTAATCTCTCTTGTAATTGACAATGTAACCGCTATTATCATCATTGCACCTGTCACGCTAAGGATTTGCAACAAATTGGAGATTAACCCCGTCCCACCACTCCTCGCAGAGGCAATACTCTCTGACACAGGGGGGGTCGCCTCGATGGTCGGAGATCCACCAAATGTCATGATTGCCGCTAAGGCTCACGAAATGCCCGAAATAGCAGACTCGTTTGGATTCAATGGCTTCCTTTTCCACCTGGGAATTTTGACCCTTTTCGCATGGATTGCTACACTTGGGTACTTCCGGTGGTATTACAGAGAATGGTCATCTCAGAAGCCACCACACGTGGATTTATTGCTAGAGGAGGATGAATGGGATGCAATTTCCGATAGGAGACTAATGGGTACTACGCTAACGATCCTAGGGCTCACCGTCCTAATGTTCTCGGCGAAGGAATTCCTCCATCTGGACGTCGAGATTCACGCAATCGCCCTGGCTGGTGCAGGTTTCGCGCTATTCGTTTCCAGACCCCACGAAGAGGAGTTGCGAGAGGGTTTCATCAATGATGTGGTGGACAAGGTAGAATGGCAAGCCCTCCTCTTCTTTGCCGGGTTATTCCTCCTTGTCGGAGGGGTGGATGATGCTGGATACTTGGACAAACTCGCAAACTGGATATTTGAAAAATTTGGCAGTGATGAAGTGCTTTTGGCAATAGCCATAATCTGGGTCTCAGCAATTGCAAGTGCATTTATTGACAATATCCCATTCACTGCTGCAATGATCCCAGTTATTGTTATTATAGGCGAGGAGAGTGCCAAAGCTGGTACCCCGCTAGACATTGAGCCCTTATTTTGGGCGCTTGCAATGGGTGCAGGTTTCGGTGGAAACGCTACTCCGATTGGTTCTAGTGCCAATGTGATGACAGTAGCAATTAGTGAACGTGGCCCATATCCAATAACTACTCGAGAATGGATGAAAGCCGGCTTTCCTGTAATGCTAATCACTTGCGTTGTTGCTACAATCTTCATGCTGTTGTTCCATGGTAGCCTATACTCCTGACATTCTTCCGTTACCATCAAGTTTGTTCACTAATCGGGAATCCCATGGAATGCGGTGTTTGCGGCTTCTCCTTCGATGAAGCAGACCATTGCCCTGCGTGCGGAGCCGAACCCATCTCTCAATCAGATAATGCCGATGAAGAACCAGTGGAGACCCAAGTTGTTAGCGATAAAGAATTGATTGAGATTAGTACAGTTCCGGAAAATGGCGAACCGACTCCAGTGATACAGGAAAAAATTGAATTCCAGCAGGGCCCACTATTATTTGGAATCGAGGATGCCCCAATAGGGAAGCCTAGATTACAAATTCCGTTCGGATTGTCCCATGCTCCGGACAGTGAATAAATACTCGAAAATCGAGCAACTAGCCCATCTTGCTGGGACCTCCTCTCCCGTCTTGTTCAAATACCATAGGTCGGTCGGAAGCTTGCTTTGTGCACTCTGATAGATGATCTATCAGGGTAAGTGGTTGAGATCGCTTCGCCCTGCGGGGAGACGGGGTGGTCTGAGAAACCAGAATTGATATGCCTGGACACCAGAGGCCTCACATTAGTGAGTACCATAAGAAATCATGATGCTACAACCCGATTGGGGGATGGCTCGGCTCGAGAGCCGAAGAAGGTCGTGACAAGCTGCGATAAGTCGCGGGGAGAGGCATGA
>Ga0208522_1000016_pt1 | contig 105672 bp, 88 predicted proteins | sample ETNtaG_25_FD_185763 | JGI IMG/M metagenome (GOLD analysis project Ga0208522, IMG submission 185763) | Marine microbial and viral communities from oxygen minimum zone, Eastern Pacific Ocean - ETNP201302SV86 (SPAdes) (version 2) | ecosystem: Environmental > Aquatic > Marine > Oceanic ... | reverse complement strand
CATCGTCAACGTGGCCCAGGTCTTCCAACGGTCCGGCACCCTGCAGGTGTCGTGGGCCGACTCGGGGATCAACGGTCCCGCCGACCTGGCCGGAAAGGTCGTCGGCAACTGGGGCTGGGGCAACGAGTTCGAGCTCCTCGCCGGCGCCGGGAGTGCCGGCCTCGACCCGTCGACCGACTTCGAGCTGGTGCAGCAGTCATTCGACATGCTGGCGTTGCTCAAGGGCGAGATCGACGCTTCGCAGGCGATGATCTACAACGAGTACGCCCAGGTGCTGGAGGCCGTGAACCCGGACACCGGTGAACTCTATGTGGCCTCCGACCTTTCAGTCATCAACTGGAACGACGTCGGCACGGCGATGCTCCAGGACGCCATCTGGGCCGACGGTGCCCGCCTGACCGAAGCCGGCTACCAGGACCTGACCAGGCGCTTCGTGGCCGGCTCGCTCGAGGGCTGGGCGCACTGCAGGGACAACAGTTCGGACTGCGTCGACATCGTGCTCGCCAACGGCTCGGCGCTGGGTGCTTCGCACCAGGCGTGGCAGATGAACGAGATCAACGGCCTCATCTGGCCGTCGCCGAACGGCGTCGGCATGATGGAAGCGGACCTCTGGGCGCAGACCGTCGCCGTTGCCACCAGCCAGCCGATCCTGACGGCGGCACCCGACGCCGGCGCCTACACCACCGAGTACGTCGAGGCGGCGCTTGTGTCGCTCAACGGCCGGGGCATGGACACGGTCGGTGCGAGCTGGCAGCGGGTCGAGGTCACGCTCAACGAGGGCGGCGAGTAACTCCCGTTCCGCCTATCGGACACAGGGCGGTCCGACGCATACGCGTCGGACCGCCCGTCCGGTGAGTGACGGTCGCAGGCCGCCCGCCGGCATGTCCGGAGTTGTGGCGCGCCTTGCCCTGGTCGTCGTCGGCCAGGTTTGCTTCGGCATCGGTATCGGCCTGCTGTTCCTGGCCGACCTCGGCGTCGGTCCGTGGGACGTGCTGCACGATGGCCTGTCGGGGCGGTTGGACCGGGCTCCGGGCACCGTGACCATCGGGCTCGGGGCGCTCCTCGTCCTCCTCCTGGTCCTGTTCCGGCAACCCATCGGCCCTGCGACTGTCACCAACGTGGTGATCATCGGAACCACGTTGAACCTCCTCCTGGGGGTGTTCGAGACGCCGTCGACGTATGTGGTCCGACTGGTCCTGGTGTCGGGTGCGCCCCTGCTGGTGGCGTTGGGCTCGATGGTCTACCTGGGGGCGGGGATCGGGGTGGGTCCGCGCGACGGCCTGATGACGGCGCTGATCGACACCGGGCTTTCGACGCGGGCGGCCCGGACGCTGCTCGAGGTGACCGTGCTGGTCGGCGGCCTCGCCCTCGGTGGTTCGGTGGGCGTGGGTACCGTCATGTTCGCCCTCCTCGTGGGGCCTTCACTCCACCGTCTCCAACACAGGGTCTGGCCGGGCTGGTCCGAACCCCCCGGGTGGGTCTTTCGCAGGGGCTGACCGCGTTACGCCGCGTTGGCGCGACCGGTGGGTGGAGTCCTACGGTTCTGACAGGGATATGCGCCGTGTCCCATCACGGCGCCTGAGCCGTGGAGGATCTTCATGGACATGGACGACATGGTCCTGGTGAGCGTCGACGACCACCTCTGCGAACCACCGGACATGTTCGATGGCCACCTGCCGTCGAAGTGGCGTGACGAGGCCCCCAGGGTCCTCCACACCGACGACGGAAACGACGTGTGGACCTTCAATGGCGCCGTCATCCCGAACGTCGGACTCAACGCCGTCGCCGGTCGGCCTAAGGAGGAGTACGGCATCGAGCCGACGGCCTTCGACGAGATGCGGCCGGGCTGCTTCGACGTCCACGAGCGGATCAGGGACATGGACGCCGGCGGCATCCTCGGCTCCATGTGCTTTCCGTCGTTCCCCGGGTTCGCCGGACGCCTCTTCGCCACACACCCCGACAAGGCGTTCGCCGCCGACCTGATCCGCGCCTACAACGACTGGCACATCCACGAGTGGGCCGGCGCCTACCCGGACAGGTTCATCCCGATGGCGCTACCCATGATCTGGTCGCCCGAGGAGTGCGCAGCGGAGGTCCGACGGGTGGCCGAACTCGGCTGCCATTCCATGACCTTCACCGAGAACCCGGTGCCACTCGGCGAGCCCAGCTTCCACACGGACCACTGGGACCCACTCTGGGAGGCGCTGGTCGACTGCGACACCGTGTTGTCGATCCACCTGGGCTCCTCGGGACAGCTCGTGTTCACCGCCCCTGAGGCTCCGATGGACGTGATGATCCAGATGCAGCCCATGAACATCAGCACGGCGGCATCCGACCTGCTGTGGTCAACCGTTCCCCGGCGCCATCCAGACCTGCGGATAGCGCTTTCGGAGGGTGGCGCCGGCTGGGTCCCGTACTTCATGGACCGGGCCGACAAGACCTACGAGATGCACCACCTCTGGACCGGACAGGACTTCGGCGACCTGCTCCCCAGTGACGTCTTCCGACGCAACTTCCTGACCTGCTTCATAAGGGACCCGGTCGGGGTGGCGCTGCGCCACGAGATCGGGATCGGAAACCTCTGCTGGGAGATGGACTACCCGCACTCCGATTCCAGTTGGCCCGAGTCCCCCGAGGACCTGGCCCAGGTGTTCGTCGGGGTCTCCGACGAGGACATCGACCGGATCACGCACCTCAACGCCATGGACTGGTACTCGTTCGACCCGTTCGCCAACCGGGACCGCTCCGAATGCACGGTGGGGGCGCTGCGTGCGGCGGCCGGCGACCACGATGTCTCGATCCAGTCCCTCGACAAGGGCCGACACGGCGAGAAGAACGTCTCGTTGGCCGACTTCGTGGAGCAGACATGAGCCGGTATCCGATCGGCTTCCCGATAGGCGACGCCGGCAACCACCTGTACGAGACCGAGGAGCAGACATGAGCCGGTATCCGATCGACTTTCCGATAGGCGACGCCGACAACCACCTGTACGAGACCGAGGAGGCCTTCACGAGGTACCTCCCGGACCGGTACAAGGGTGCGATCCGTTATGTGCAGGTGGACGGCCGGACCAAGATCGCCATCAACGGCCTGATCAGCGAGTACATCCCCAACCCCACCTTCGAGGTCGTGGCCCCGCCCGGAGCACAGGAGGACTACTTCCGCGTCGGGAACCCCGATGGCCGCTCCCTGCGCGAGATCTTCGGCAAGCCCATCCGCTGCCCGGAGTGGGCGCGGGAGCCTGTCAGCCGACTGACGCACCTCGACGAACTCGGCATCGAGACGACACTCATGTTCCCGACACTTGCCAGCCTCCTCGAGGAGCGCATGCGCGACGACCCCGACCTCACCCATACCGCCGCCCATGCCTTCAATGAGTGGCTGTACGAGGAATGGTCGTTCGACCACGAGAACCGCATCTTCGCCACGCCCGTCATCGCCCTACCGATCGTCGAGAAGGCGGTCGAGGAACTGAAGTGGTGCCTCGACCATGGGGCCCGCAGCGTGCTGGTCCGCCCGGCCCCGGCGTGGGGCCTCAGAGGCCCCCGGTCTCCGGGATTGCCCGAGTTCGACCCGTTCTGGGGGCTCATCCAGGAGTCCGGCGTCCTCGTCTCGATGCATTCGTCCGATTCCGGCTATGCCGACATGGCCCACATCTGGGAGGGAAACGCAAACGAGTTCCTGCCGTTCAAGCCGAACCCGTTCCGGGCCATGGTGATGAGCAGGCGGCCGATCATGGATGCCATGGCGGCGCTTATCTGCCACGGGGCGCTGACCCGGTTCCCCGATGTTCGCATCGCCACGATCGAGAACGGCGGCACCTGGGTCGAACCGCTGCTCGGGGAGTTCGAGGGCGTCCACAAGAAGATGCCGCAGGAGTTCACCGAGCACCCGGTCGAGACCTTCCGGCGCTGCGTCTACGTGAACCCGTTCTGGGAGGATCGCCTGGCCGAGTTGATCGATGTCCTCGGTTCGGAACGGGTGCTGTTCGGCTCCGACTATCCGCATCCGGAGGGGCTCGCCGACCCGGCCGGCTACGTCGACGACCTTCCGGACGGGCTGCCCCAGGCGGACGTGGCCCGCATCATGGGCGGCAACCTGCGACACCTCCTCGGCGTGACCTCCTGATCGGTCGCCCATCGTGCAGGTGATCGTGGATCGTTCCCGTTGCACCGGCCACGGCCGTTGTTACGTGCTGTCTCCGGAGGTGTTCGAGCCTGACGACGACGGCTACTGCACCACCGAACTGGCCGAAGTGCCCTCCGACCTCCTGGAGCAGGCGCAGCGAGGGGCCGCCAACTGCCCGGAGGAGGCGATCACGGTCGACAACGGGGCGAACGGCAATGCGTGAGCCCGATGATCCGATGGACGCCGCCAGTTCGGACGGGAGCCCGCTGGGGTTCGCCGATCCGGAGATGCTGCGTGCACCCCAGGGCATGTACCGGATGCTGCGCGACAGCGCCCCGGTCATGGCGGTCGACATGGGCCCGATGTCGGCAACCCTCGTCAGCCGACATGAGGACGTGCTGACCGTGCTGCGCACCCCGGATGTCTTCTCGTCGGGCGTGGATGCGGTGGCCATCGGCCAGGTCCGTCCGCTGATCCCGCTCCAGATCGACCCGCCCGACCACGCCAAGTTCCGCAAGTTGCTGGACCCCCTCTTCGCGCCGCGTCGTATCGCCCCGTTGGAGGAACGGATCCGTGCCCTCGTGGCAGACCTCATCGACGCCGTGGTCGACGACGGGAGTTGCAACTTCCATTCGACCATTGCCGAACCCCTGCCGTCGACAGTGTTCCTCGAACTGCTCGGCCTCCCGGTCGACCGGGCCACCGAGTTCATCGCCCTGAAGGACGGCATCATCCGGCCAGATGTCTCCTCCCGGGAGGAACGCGAGGAGATGGTCGCCGCAACCGGCTCGCGGATCTACGCGGTTCTCCAGGACGTGGTGGACGCCCGACTCCAGGAGCGTCGCGACGACTTCATCTCGGCGTTCCTCGACGCCGAGGTCGACGGCGAGTGCCTCACCCCCGAGGACGTCATCGACATCTGCTACCTGTTCTTCCTCGCAGGGCTCGACACGGTGACCGCCTCGCTCGACTGCATGCTGTCGCGCCTGGCCCAGCATCCTGCCGAGCGGCAGCGCCTGGTCGACGACCCGACGACCATCCCGCACGCCGTCGAGGAGATGCTCCGCTGGGAGACCCCGGTTACATCGGTGGCGAGGATCACCACCAGTGACACCGAACTCTCGGGCTGCCCGGTCGCTGCCGGGACGCTCGTCTCGGTGATGCTCGGATCGGCCAACACCGATGAGGCGGCGTGGGACGACGTCGACGAGGTCGACTTCGACCGGTCCGTCAACAAGCACCTGGCGTTCGGTGGTGGCGTCCATCGCTGCCTCGGGTCCCACCTGGCGCGGATGGAGTTGCGGGTGGCCCTCGAGGAGTGGCATGCCCGGATCCCCGACTATCGGCTGGCCGACGGCGCCGAGCTGTTGTACTCGCCGAACCTCCGGCAGGTCGACGACCTGCCGCTCGTCTGGTAGCGGAAGGAAGCAAACGTGGGGGACCTGCGCATGCTCGTCGATGGCGAGCTCGTCGAGGCAGAGGGAGGTGCCACGTTCGACAATGTGAACCCGGCCACCGAGGAGGTCCTAGGACCGGTTGCCGACGGATCGGCGACGGACATGGCCCGGGCCGTTGCCGCTGCCCGTCGGGCATTCGACACGACGGCCTGGTCCACGGACACGGAGATGCGCAAGGCGTGCCTCGACCAACTCCAGGCCGCCATCGAATCCGAGCAGGAGGAGTACCGGCAGGAACTGGTCGCCGAGGTGGGCTGCCCGTTGCTGCTCACCTACGGGCCGCAACTCGACGCCCCGCTGCGCGAGGCGCTGCGCTGGCCCCGGCAGATGATCGACGAGTTCCCCTGGACCCGGACGCTTCCGCCAAAGGACGCATTCGGCGTCGGCTACGAGTCGGAGCGGGAGGTCTGGAAGGAGCCCGTGGGCGTGGTCGGGGTGATCGTTCCGTGGAACTTCCCGATGGAGATCATCCTGAACAAGATCGGCCCCGTGCTGGCGATGGGGAACACGTGCGTCCTCAAGCCGGCCCCCGACACCCCCTGGAACGCCACCCGGTTGGCCCGGCTGGTGGCCCAGAAGACCGACATCCCGCCGGGCGTGCTCAACATCGTGACGTCATCCGACCACCTCGTGGGCGAGGTGCTCAGCACTTCCCCTGACGTCGACATGGTGGCCTTCACCGGATCCACCGTGACCGGGAGGCGGATCATGGAGGCAGCGTCGGCTTCGCTCAAGTCGGTGTTCCTGGAACTGGGCGGGAAGTCGGTGAACCTCGTGCTCGACGATTCCGACCTGGCGACGGCGCTGGCGGGGGCGGTGATGTGCTGCATGCACGGCGGACAGGGGTGTGCCATCCCTACCCGGATGCTCGTCCCGCGCTCCCGGTACAACGAGGCGCTCGAGGTCGTCCGTGCCGGGTTCGAGGGCTGGTCCTATGGCGACCCGATGGATGCCGCCAACCTCCAGGGACCACAGATTTCGAAGCGCCAGCAGGAACGCGTCCTCGGGTACCTCGCCGGGGGCGTGGATGAGGGCGCCCGACTCGTCGTGGGTGGCGGACGACCGGCACACCTGGAACGGGGCTGGTACGTGGAGCCGACGCTCTTCGCCGACGTCGACAACTCGATGGCAATCGCCCGTGAAGAGGTCTTCGGGCCGGTGCTGGTGATGATCCCGTTCGACGATGACGACGACGCCGTGCAGATCGCCAACGACTCCGACTACGGCCTGAGCGGCATGGTCCACTCGGCCGACCTCGACCGTGCAAAGGGCGTGGCACGACGAATCCGCACCGGCACGCTGGGCATCAACAACGGCGTCTGGTACGGCGCCGACGCCCCGTTCGGCGGCTACAAGGGTTCCGGGCTGGGTCGCCAGTGCGGGATCGAGGGGCTCGAGATCTACACCGAGACCAAGACCGTCGCCTGGCCCGTGGCCTGAGCGACGCGACCGAGGAGGTACTCCAATGTCAGGACCGCTGGACGGAATCCGGGTCGTCGAATTTGCCAGCTGGACCTTCGTGCCCGCCGGGGGGGCGGTCCTCGTGGACTGGGGGGCCGAGGTGCTCAAGGTCGAACACCCGGTAACCGGCGACCCGCAGCGGGGCCTGATCACATCGGGCCTCATGCCGGGCATGGCAGGCGGCGTCAACTTCATGATGGAGCAGCCCAACCGGGGCAAGAAGTCGATCGGCATCGACCTGGGCCATCCCGACGGACACGAGGCCCTCATGCGTCTCGTCGAGACCGCCGACGTATTCCTGACCAACGCCCTGCCCCACGTCCGGACCAAGCTGGGAATCGAGGTCGAGGACCTGCGGGCCCGCAACCCGTCGATCATCGTGGCCCGCGGTACGGGCCAGGGGGCGCACGGCCCCGAGGCCCACAAGGGCGGCTACGACGGTGCCAGCTTCTGGGCCAGGGGCGGCGTCGCCGGACTCTTCCCCGGCGATGCCGACGGTTGGCCACAGGGGCAGCCGGCCCCGGCGTTCGGCGATGTGATGGGCGGGCTCGCAACCGCAGGCGCCATCGCAGCAGCCATTGCCAAGCGCGAACGCACCGGCGAACCAAGCGTCGTCGACGTCTCGCTGCTGGCCACCGCCATGTGGCAGGCATCCCCGCTGGTCGTCGCCGCAAAGCTGTTCGGACTCGGGAGCTTTCCGCCCCGGGACCGCACCAAGGCCGCCAACCCCGGGGTCAACGCCTACCGGACCTCGGACGACCGCTTCATCACGCTCATCCTGCTGCAGCCCGACAAGTTCTGGGCCGATCTGGCGGATCGCCTCGAACGCCCGGACCTGGCGACCGACCCCCGGTTCGCCGACGCTGCTTCGCGGGCCGAGCACTGCACCGAGTGCATCGCCATCCTCGACGAGGCCTTCGGGTCGAAGCCGCTGTCCCACTGGAAGGAGGCGCTCGACGACTTCACAGGCGTGTGGGCGCCGTTCCAGTCCCTGATCGAACTGTACGACGACCCCCAGGTGATCGCCAACGGCTACCTCCCGACGATGACCGCCGGAAACGGCGAGGAAGTCCAGTTGGTGGCAAGCCCGGCCATGTTCGACGAGGTTCCGGTAACTGTCGAACGCGGCCCTGAGCACGGTGAGCACACCGAGACGGTGCTCCTCGACCTGGGCCTGGACTGGGACGAGATCGCGGCGATGAAGGAAAGCGGAGCGATCCTCTGAGCGGAGCGGCTACTCCGGTGGCATGAGGACGGCCATGTCGATGCCGCCGGTGAACAGGCCGCCGGTGAACCCGCCGTCGGCGAAGTGCGAGGTGGCGGTCGTGTAGCTGTTGCGTGGGCTGTTGAGGAGCACGAGCGCCCATGCCTGTTCATCGGGTCGGGAATTTCGACCGACCGGCTTGGGAAAGTTGTCGAAGAACTCCTGGCCCTGCTGCTCGATGAACGACGGCATCATCGGCGTGTCGGTCGGACCCGGGTTGAGGCTGTTGAGCCGTATCCCCGAAGGTGCCAACTGGAAGCCGCGGTACGCCACGTAGGCGTTGATGGCCTCCTTCGAAGCGGGATAGCCCATGCCGCCGATTGCCTCGGGATGCTCCTCGCACCACGCCCTGGCGGCATCGAAGTCGGGGGTCATGACGAGCTCCAGGTTCCTGGCTGCGTTTTGCACCCACCCCATGCCGGCGACCGACGAGATGAATGCGACCCCGGCACCGTCGGACAGGAGCGGGATGACGGCCTCGGTGAGGTGGCGGTGGCCGGCGAAGTTGACGAGCATCACGGCGAGGTCCGGTGCGGTGGTCGGCAGGCCGGCACAGTTGAACAGGCTGTCGATCGGGCCGCCGATGGCCTCGACAGCGGCGTCGATCTGCCCGATGTCCGACAGGTCGACGAGGTGTGATGCGTGGACGGCGCCATCGCAGGGCTGGATGTCGAGCCCGTGGACCTCGGCCCCGAGGTCGGACAGGATCGTTGCCGTCGCTGCACCCATCCCCGAGGCAGCGCCGGTTACGACGGCCCGGGTTCCCTCGTACCGGAGCACGTCCTCCATGTCGGTTTCCTTTCGATCCTGGTGTGTATCGATGGTAGACCGGGGCCCCGGGAGGACAGCCAGATGGGCAGCCGGGGCCCCGGCCAGCGAGGATCGGGAAGAGAGGCAGCGTGGACTACCGACTACCGGAGATCGACGAGTGGGAGACCGCCCAGCCCCATGCGATGTGGGCGGAGGCCCGCGCCCACTGCCCCGTTGTGTCCGTCGAGCCACAGCCATGGGAGGACGCCGGCTCATTCCACGTGCTCGGACATGCCGAGGCCGCAGCCGTCCTGCGTGACTGGCAGACCTTCTCTTCGACCATCAACGGAGACTTCATGGGTCCCTTCATGGGCGACCTCATCCTGGCGCTCGACGGCGAGGAGCACCGCCACTACCGCAACCTCGTGGCGCCGGCCTTCCGCCGGTCGAACCTGGACCGGTGGCGCACGGAGTTGATCGAGCCGGTCGTCGGCCGGTTGCTCGAGGCGGTGCAGCCGGCCGGCCGGGCGGACCTCGTGGCCGACTTCACCGTCCACTATCCGGTGCAGGTGATCTGCGGGATCGTGGGCGTGCCGCTCGAGGACCACGAGCAGTTCACGATCTGGGCCGAGCAGATCAACCACGGGCCGCTCGACCCGGAGGCGGGCATGGCGGCCTCGACGGCGATGTCCGAGTACCTGGCACCGTTGGTCGAGGCCAGGCGATCCGAACCGACCGGCGACCTGCTCTCCGAACTGGTCAATGCCGAAGTGGACGGCGAACGCCTCTCCGAGGAACGACTCTTCGGCTTCCTGCGGCTCCTGCTGCCCGCCGGAGCGGAGACCACCTACCGGGCACTCGGCAATGCGCTGGTCGCCCTGTTGACCCTGCCGCACGTCCGCGAGCGGGTGAAGGCGGACAGCGGCCTGATCCCACGGCTCGTGGAGGAGACCATCCGCTGGGAGACCTCCATCACGATGATCATGCGTCGGACCACGGTGGACACCGAGCTGGCCGGCTGCCCGATCCCGGCCGGTTCACCCGTGACGGTGCTCAACGGCTCGGCCGGGCGGGATCCCGACCGGTGGCCGGATCCCGATGCCTTCGACATCGACCGGGAGGCGGGAGCCCACATGGGCTTCGGCGGCGGGCCCCACCTGTGCCTGGGTATGCACCTGGCCCGCCTCGAGATGGAGGTGGGGTTGGCTGCCGTCCTGGACATGCTGCCGGGCGTCCGGCTCGACGAGGATGCTCCCGTCCCGGAGGTCTCGGGCTACGCCTTCCGGGGGCCAGCGGCGCTGCCGGTGCTGTTCGACGCGGTCACGGGTTAGCCACCGGCCAGGGCAAGGCGGGCGACGTGACGGCGATGGCGGCTGCTCGTGCCGAAGTGGAGGTCGCCGACCTTGGCGCGTCGTAGGTACAGGTGGAGGTCGTGTTCCCACGTGTAGCCGATCCCGCCGAAGAGTTGGAGGCCGTCCTGTACGACGCGCCGCTGGCACTCGCCGGCAGAGGCCTTTGCCATGGCGGCGGCACGTTCCCGGCGGGGGTCGTCATCGGCGAGGCAGAGGGCCGCGAAGTAGCCGAGCGCACGGGCCCGTTCGACGTCGCGGTACATGTCGGCCAGCTTGTGCTTCACGGCCTGGAACGAGCCGATCGGCACGCCGAACTGGTGGCGTTCCTTCACGTGTCCGAGGTCCAGGTCGAGGATCCGTTGGCAGGCGCCGACGGTGGTTAGTGCTACGGCGGTAGCGGATTCCTCGAGGGCCCGGCGGACTGCATCGGTCGCGTCTCCCGTGCCCAGGAGCCGGTCACCGTCGATGTGCACTCCGTCGAGGTGGATTCGGGCATGCCTGGTGGTCGGGTCGATGGGATCCAGGGGTTCTGAGCCCAGGTCGCTGCCGGGCACGACGGCCAGGCGCAACTCGTCGCCGACGCGGAGGGCGACGGCGACCTCGGCGGCGGTGTCGCCGTCGATGACGAAGTCCTTGGTGCCGGTGAGGACCCACCCTGCTCCGTCGGCCGTCGCCGTAGCCACCACGTCGGCCGGGTCCCAGGTCCCGGCCCCCTCGTCGATGGCGAGCGTCCCCGTGCTCTCGCCGCGTGCCACGGGGCCGAGGAACCTCGACCGTTCGTCGTCGGATCCGATCTCTCGGATCGCCGGGACGAACTGTGTGGTGGTAGCGAGGAAGGGCCCCGGCGCAGCGGCGTAGCCGAGCTCTTCCAGAACGACTGCCTGATCGACCCAGGTCATGCCCAGGCCTCCGACTTCAGGGTCGAGTGCGAGGGCCGGCCAGTCGAGTGCGGTGAGCGTGGCCCAGAGGTCGGCTGGGTCGTGGCCGTCCTCGACGACACGCCGTACATAGGTAGGCGGGCACTCGTTGTCGAGTACCTCGCGGACAGACCGCTGCAACTCGCGCTGGTCGTCGTCGAGTTCGAAGTCCATGCGTCAGCCCCTCGGGAGGCCGAGGACGCGCTCGGCGATGATGTTGCGCTGGATCTCGCTGGTCCCGCCGGAGATCGTGCCGGCGAAGGAGTTCAGGTAGCGGTCGAACCAACTGGCATCGCCCCGGTTGGCTCCCCAGGGTTGGAAGGCCGAGGTGCCTTCCCGCTGGTCGATGGCGTCGGCTCCGAGTGCGTCCAGGGCGAGGAGGGCGACGTTCCGCTGGCCCTCGGAGCCCATCAGCTTGAGGAGCGACTGCTCGGCGGCCACGAGGCCTCGCTGCTGGCGCGCCAGACCACGGTGGCCGAGGAGGCGGAGCGACTCGGCGTCCATCAGCAACGAGCCCAGCCGGTCCAGGAAGACGTCGTCCTGGACCAGGGGTGTGTCGCCCACGCGTCGGATGAGGTCGACGAGCGAGGTGTCGAGACCCTCGGACCACAGCACCCACAGCATCGCCCTCTCGTGGGCCAGGGCTCCGGTGCAGATCCGCCAACCGTCGTTCAGGTCACCGACCAGGTTCCGACGTGGGACGACCACGTCGTCGAAGAAGACCTCGTTGAAGTCGAGATGGTCGGGACCCATCAGGTCGGGGAACGGCCGGCGCTCGAGGCCGGGGGTATCGGTGTCGATGATCAGTGCCGAGATGCCCCGGTGCTTGGGCACATCGGGGTCCGTGCGGACGAACGCCAGCAGCACGTCGGCGTCGTGGGCGCCGGAGGTCCAGACCTTCTGGCCGTTGACGACGAAGTGGTCGCCGTCGGACATGGCCCTTGTGGTGAGGCCGGCCAGGTCGCTGCCGGCGCCGGGCTCGCTCATGCCCAGTGCAGCTGTGATCTCGGCCCGCAGGATCGGGACGGCGTAGTCGCGTCGCTGCTCGTCGTTGCCGAACTCGATGATCGACGAGGCCACGATGCCGAGACCCTGCGGGTTGAGGCTACGGCTGACGTGCCGGTCGGCCAGTTCCTCGAAGTACACCATCTGTTCGAAGAGACCTGCGTTGCGTCCCCCGTACTCGGGTGGGTAGCCGGGGACCAGCCAGCCGTCGTCGAACATCTGCCGCTGGAATGCCCGCGACCACGACGGGACGCCGGCGCTCGAGGTGGGCCGCTCGCTCGTAGTCGCCGCATCGGGGAGGTTGGCGTCCAGCCAGGCCACGAACTCCGAGCGGAAGGCCTCGGTCGCATCGTCGAAAGTCAGTCGCACGTGGATTCCCCTGTCCGGTCCGGTACGCGAGACCGTAGGGGAGAGCCCCGGGGAGCGGGCAAGGCGGACCGATCCCATATTTCGTCGCAGTTGCGGTACGAAAGGGCCTTTTGGGGTAACTTCGCGCGCCGGTCGGTGCGACGACACACTCAGAATCGGGGGAACGATGGTTCGAACTAGAAAGTGCCTGTCGGGTGCAGTGTTGCTGCTGGTCACCGTTGCAGGTGCCTGTGGCAACTCGGGTGGCGACACGACGCCGACCACGACGGCGCCACCCGAGACGACCACGACGGCGCCACCCGAGACGACCACGACGGCGCCACCCGAGACGACCACGACGGCGCCACCCGAGACCACCACGACGGCGCCACCCGAGACCACCACGACGGCGCCACCCGAAACCACCACGACGACCACGACGACCACGACGACCACGACGCTTCCGGATCTGCGCCACGAGTTCGTGGCGCTCGATGGGGTTCCGGGCGTCACCGACACGCAGATCCGGTTCGCGGTCATCGGCATCCGGTCGAACAACCCGCTCGGCACCTGCATCCTCGACTGCTACCTGGACGGGATCCGGTCCTACTTCGAGTACCGCAATGCCGAGGGCGGCCTGTTCGGCCGCGAGCTCGTGGTCCACGAGGAACTCGACGACGAGTTGCTCCAGAACCAGGTCCGGGCCCTCGAGGTGATCGCCGGAGAGGACTCGTTCGCGGCGTTCAGCGCCACGCTGGTCGCCAGCGGCTGGGGCGACCTCGACGAGGCCGCCATTCCGACCTACGTCTGGAACATCCACGCAGCGGAGTCCGCCAACCGCTTCAACATCTTCGGACACATCCCGGCGATGTGTGCCGACTGCACCCAGCGCCACGTGCCGTACCTGGCGAAGATCTCCGGCGCCACGAAGGTGGCCTCGTTGGGCTACGGCATCAGCGAGAACTCGAAGGTCTGCGCCCAGTCGGTGGCCGACTCCATCGATCGGTATTCGGCCGACATCGGCGCCGAGATGGGCTACTTCAACGACGACATGGACTACGGCCTTCCCAACGGAATCGCCCCAGAGGTGACGGCCATGATGGAGGCGGGTGTCGACTTCGTCTCCACCTGCATGGACCTCAACGGCATGAAGACCATGGCCCTGGAGATGAAGCGACAGGGCATGGAAGCGGTCCTCTACCACCCCAACACCTACAACCACCCGTTCGTCGCCGAGGCGGGCGACCTGTTCGACGGCGACTACGTGGCACCCCAGTTCGAGCCCTTCGAGGCGGACAGTGGCAACGAGTCGGCTGCCGCATTCCAGGCACAGATGGAGGCCGAGGGAAGGGAACTGTCGGAGTTGTCAATGATCGGTTGGATCAACGCGCACACGGCCTTCGAGGCGCTGCTGGGTGTCGGTCCCGAGTTCGATCGTGCGTCCGTGGTCGCCGAGATGAACGGTCGGACCGCCTGGGACGCAGGCGGCCTCATCGTGCCGATCGACTGGACCCGCCAGCACGTGCCGACGACCCCGGACGACCAGTCCAACGGCTACCTGCTGGAGTGCGCAGCAACCCTGCGGATGAGCGGTGGGGCAATGGAGACGGTTGCTGATCCGGCGACCCCGTGGATCTGCTGGGACAATGCAGATCAGGCGTGGTCGGAGCCACAGCAGGTTTCCTTCGGAGGCTGACCGGGCGACGCCCAACGGCCATGGTGCTTGCAGCAGGAACCGGAGCCGATGTCCTGCGCGCCGTCCTGCAGGGGACCCCACCCGGAGCGGTGTACGCCCTCGTCGCCCTCGGCTTCGTCCTGACCTACAAGACCTCGGGGGTCTTCAACCTGGCGTTCGGGGCGCAGGCCTTCGTCTCGGCGGCGATGTACTTCCAGGCACGCGTCGAGTGGGGGTGGTCGACGGTCCCGGCACTGATCCTTGCGGTGTTCGTACTGGCGCCCCTGATCGGCCTGCTCATGGAACGCCTGATCTTCCGACACCTCAGGACAGCCTCGGCGATCTCGAAGCTGGTGGTGGCGATCGGGTTGTCGGTTGCGTTGCCGAGCCTCTTCGAGACGCTGACCGGTTTCTCCGGGGTCGCCGGCAAGACGCCCGAGGGCCTCGTTCCCGACGGTGCCAACGTTTTCTACGATCCGCTCGGCGTCTACCCGTTCAGCCGCGACGAACTGGTTGCGCTCGGCGTGGCGGTCGTCGGCATGCTGGGCCTCGGTGCCCTGTTCCGGTTCACTTCCCTGGGCCTCGCCATGCGCGCCGTCGTCGAGAGCCCCCGGATGACCGAGTTGGCCGGGATCGACGCCGACCGGGTGTCCTCGGTGGCCTGGATGCTGTCCAGTTTCTTCGCGGGCATGGCCGGCGTGCTGATCGCTCCCCGGTTCAACACCCTGATGGCGCCCGACTTCTTCCACCTCGTGGTCGTGGCGATCGCCGCTGCGGCGATCGGGCGACTCGTGAGCCTTCCCCGGGCGCTCCTCGGAGGCCTCGGCCTCGGAATCTTCATCGCCCTGTTCCGGACTTTCCTCCCGAGGTGGTCGGCGGACCTTCCCTGGCTGGAGCCGTTCCAGGACAACCTGACCCCCTCGATGCCGTTCGTCGTCCTGTTCGGGGTGTTGGTGCTGTGGCCGGCGATCCGCCGGTCGCCGGATGCCGCCGACCCGCTCTCCGGCGTCGACCCGCCGCCACCTTCGCTGGTGTCGACGACCCGCAGCGTGGCCCTGACCAGGGCGGCGTGGGTGTTCGGCGCCTGCTTCCTGCTTCTGGTCGGCCTGACGGTCTGGTTCCGTGGCGATGTCGTCTGGGTCCACCTGGTCACCCAGGCGACGATCATGTCGATCATCTTCCTCTCGGTAACGGTCATCACCGGCCTTGCCGGGCAGATCTCGCTGTGCCAGGGAACCTTCGCCGCCATAGGCGCCCTGACGGTCTTCCAGTTGGCGGACCGATGGGACGTATCCGTGCTTGTGGCGGCGCTGGTCGGCGCTGCCATAGCGGCTCTGGTGGGCGCACTCCTGTCGATCCCCGTCCTCCGGCTCGGAGGGATCTGGTTGGCCATCGCCACGCTGGCGTTTGCCTTCTTCTTCGATGCCGTGATGCTCAAGTTCTCGTGGGTGGGTGGCGGCGACTCGTCGCTGTTGCAGGGACACCGTGTCCCGAGGCCGGTGCTCGGGCCCTGGGACTTCGCCGACGACCGACGTTTCCTTGCACTGGTCGTGGTGGTCTTCGCCGTGGTCAGCATCCTCGTGATCCGGATCCGGGAAGGGACGACCGGGCTCACGCTGCGCGGCCTCCGGGGCAGCGAGGTGGCAGCAGAGTCGATCGGCGTGTCGCCGGCACGGGTGCGGATGCTCGCCTTCGCCCTCTCGGCGGCCATAGCCGGCCTCGGTGGAGGCCTGCTGGCGATCCACCAGGAGAACGTCAACTACGGCAACAACTTCACACCTACGGCGGCCCTGTTCTGGGTGGTGCTCGTCGTCACCCTGAGCGCCCGGACCGTGGAGGGTGCAGCCCAGGCCGGAGCGGCCTTTTCGCTGTTCAATGCCGTGATCCTGCGGGGCACAGGGCTGTCCTGGATCACGCGGGGCCACCTTCCCGGCTTCTTCCCGCTGTCACCCAAGTGGCGGTTGGTGCTGTTCGGGCTGGCCTCCATCCAGTTCGCCCGGCACCCCGAGGGCCTGATCGAGCACGGCAAGCGACGGGCGACGGCCGGCATGGAGGCTCGGCTGACGGCCCGCAGGGAGCGGGCGCTGTTGTCGGACGCGACCGGTGGGGATCAGCGATGACCGTTCTGTTCGAGGCGACGGGAATCCAGAAGTCCTTCTCCGGAATCCGTGCGTTGGAAGATGTTTCCCTGCACGTCGAGGCCGGCGAACGGGTGGGCCTCATCGGACCCAATGGCGCCGGGAAGACGACGTTTTTCAACTGTGTGCTGGGTGTGCTCAGGTCGGACGCCGGACGGGTTCTACTGGACGGCGAGGACATTGCCGGGCTGTCGGTCCACCGGCGGGCCCGCCGGGGCATCGGTAGGACGTTCCAACGCATCGAGTTGTTCGCCGACATGACGGTGCGGGAGCATCTCCTGATCGCCGAGCGGGTGCGCACCGGAGAGGGTGCGCTGCTCAAGGACCTGTTCGGGTGGCGTCGGCCGGATCTGGCCGAACGGCGGCGATGTGACGATGTCCTCGAGATGCTCGGCCTCGGTGACCTGGCAGACGAGCCGATAGAGGCGTTGAGCCTCGGCCAGGGCCGCCTCGTCGAGGTGGGGCGGGCCCTCATGACCCGACCCCGCCTGCTGCTCGCGGACGAGCCGTCGTCGGGCCTCGACCGCGAGGAGACCGACGCCCTGGCGACGACACTGCGTGAGGTCCAGCGAGAGCGGGGTTTCGCGATCCTTCTGGTCGAACACGATGTGGAACTGGTGGCTTCGTTCACCGAGCGGACCTATGTACTCGACTTCGGGCACCTCATCTCGGAGGGGTCTACGACCGAGGTGATGGCCGATGATCAGGTCCGGCGGGCATATTTCGGCGACCTAGAGGTGGGGAGCGACCCATGACGCCCGCGCTCGAACTTCGGGCGGTCGAGGCGGGTTACGGCCCCTTCCGGGCACTCTTCGGCGTGACGATAAGCGTTCCTCAGGGCGGAGCGGTGGCCCTGTTGGGCGCCAACGGCGCCGGGAAGACCACGGTTGCACGGGTGGCGAGCGGCCTCCTCGCTCCCTCGTCGGGCTCGGTGCACGTAGATGGCCGCGACCTGACCGGCGAGCGGACCTACCGCTATGCGCGTGCCGGCGTGGCCCATGCCCCCGAGGGACGGTCGGTGTTCGCCACGTTCACCGTCGAGGAGAACCTGACGCTGTCCTTCCAACGGCTGCTGGGCCCGGAGGGCCTGAGCGACGGCCTCGAACGCGCCTATTCGATCTTTCCCCGCCTCGGCGAAAGGCGGCGACAGGTGGCAGGCACCCTCTCAGGCGGCGAGCAGAGGATGCTCTCGATGGCCCGGGTGCTGGTCGAGGCCCCACCGGTACTCGTCGCTGACGAGCTGTCCCTCGGCCTGGCGCCGATAGTCACCGACGAGATCTATGCGACGCTCGAGGCGATCCGGGCCACCGGGACGGCGATGCTCATAGTCGAGCAGCACGTGGGCCATGCCCTTGCCCTCTGCGAGCATGTCGTGTTGCTCGACAAGGGGACCGTGGCCTGGGAGGGGCCTGCGGACGATGCCGCCGACGTCGTCGTGTCCCGATTGTTCGAGAAGTCAGGCGGGTGACACCATGACCCTCGTGGACCTCGACGGGTTACTTGCATGCCTCGAGTTCGAGGACCTGGGTGAGGGCCGTTGGACGGCACCCCACCTGCAGATGGACTACCGTCGGATCTTCGGCGGCCAACTGCTCGCACAGGCGGTGGTGTTGGCTGATGCCTCGGCCCCGGACAAGGCCGTGCGGTCGCTGTCGTGCGTGTTCCCCCGAGAGGGCAGCCTCGACGAACCGCTCGAGTACCGGCTCGAGGAGGTCCACGACGGCCGGTCGTTCGCCACGCGCCGGATCACAGGGGCACAGGGCGATCGGGTGTGCCTCGTGGCCCAGGCCTCGCTGCACATCGCAGAGGAGGGACCTGGACACGGGAACCCGGCGCCGGACGTCGGGCTTCCGGAGGACGCAGCGCCGGCCGACCTGTCGATGGTGCCGTGGCCGTGTCGTGTCGTCGGCGGGGTGGACCTCGGGGACCGTGGCGTCGGTCCGGCCGAGTTCAGCTTCTGGACCCGGGTCGACCGTGGACTCCCGGATGTCCCAGCCATCCATCAGGCGTTGCTCGCCCACGCCACGGACCTGACCGTCATCGGCACTGCGCTGCGTCCACACGAGGGACTCAGCCAGGCCGACTCGACGGTGCGCCTGGCGACGGCGGTGACCGCCCACCAGGTCGTGTTCCATCGGCCCTTCCGGCTCGACGATTGGTGCCTGGTCGACCAGTGCAGCCCCGTTGCCGCGGGTGCGCGGGCCTTCGGCACCGGCAACGTGTTCGATGGCAACGGTCGCCTGGTCGCCTCGTTCAGCCAGGAGTCGATGATCCGGCCCCTGGTGCCGGACGAGGACCACGAGCGCCGGGAGGACTCACGATGACCGTCGAGTTCGACCCCTTCAGCCGGGACTTCTTCGACGATCCGTACGACACATATGCCCGACTACGCGACGAAGCCCCCTGCTACCACAGCGAGCACTACGGCTTCTACGCCCTGAGCCGCTATGAGGACGTCGTCGCTGCACATCGCGACCACGTCACCTTCATCTCCAGCCGGGGGCTCACCTACGAACAACTCAGCGACCCGGACGCCGATGTTGCGGGGTCGCTCATCATGATGGATCCACCGGAACACACCCGGTACCGCAAGCTCGTCAGCCGGGCCTTCACCCCCAGGGCAATGGCCTCATGGGAGGGCCTGATCCGGGAAATCGTGGTCGGATACCTGGAGCCGCTCGTGGGCGAGCCTTCCTTCGACCTCGTCGGCGAGTTCGCCGGCCCCTTCCCGGTCGAGGTGATCTCGGCGATCCTGGGGGTACCGGAGGGCGACCGCCAGCAGATCCGCCACTGGACCGACACGATGCTCCGACGCGAGGAGGGCGAGGCGACCAGCGGAGCCGCTGCACGGGAGGCCGGGATCGCCCAGACCATTTACTTCATGGACCTGGTCGCAGAGAAGCGGCGGAACCCGACCGACGACATGCTGAGCGCGCTCGCCGCCGCCGAGGTCGAGACGGACGACGGGGGAAGGGCATCGCTGGACGACATCGAGATCGCCGCCTTCGGGACCCTGCTAGGTGCGGCGGGGAGTGAGACCGTCACCAAGCTGCTCGGCAACGCAGCGGTCCTGTTCCATCGGAACCCCGACCAGTGGCGGCTCGTGAAGGGCGACCCCGGTCTCCATGCCGGTGCCGTCGAGGAGGTCCTGCGCTACCGGCCGCCGTCGCAGTACCAGGGGAGGTGCTCGGCGGTCGAAAGCGAGTGGCACGGGGTCACGGTGCCCGTCGGAAAGCCGGTGTTCCTCCTGACGGGAGCGGCGACCCACGATGAACGGGCCTACGAGGACCCGGACCGGTTCGACGTCAAGCGGGAGCATGCGTTGGCGATCGGCCTAGGGCACGGGGTGCACTCCTGTCTCGGTGCCGCCCTGGCCCGACTGGAGAGCCGGGTGGCGATCGGGGAGATGGCTGAACGCCTACCGGATTTCACGGTCGACGAGACAGGGTGCGAACGGGTCCAGATGTCGAATGTGGCCGGCTACTCGAAGGTCCCGGTGCATACCGGTCACTGAGCCGACCGGGCAGGGTTCGTCATGGTCCGGGGTCCGCTCGTAGCGTCGCCGGGATGCAGGTAGGGGATGGGACGGCGGTCGAGCGGCGGGCATGGCTGGCGCTCGCGGTGTCGACCCTCGCCGCGCTGCTCACGGTCATAGACGTCTCCATCGTGAACGTGGCGTTCCCGTCCATCCGACGGGACTTCGGAGCATCGGAGGTCGGGTTGTCGTGGGTGCTGTCGGGCTACTCGGTGGCGGTCGGCGCCTTCCTGCTGGTCGCCGGACGGCTGGCGGACCAACGTGGTCGCCGGCGGATGTTCCTGATCGGTGTGACCGTCTTCGTCGTGGGGTCATTGTGTTGCGGGCTGGCACCCACGACCGGATTCCTGATCGCTGCACGCGTCCTCCAGGGGATCGGCAGTTCGGTGATCGGCCCCACATCGCTGTCGATGGTCCTGCCCGACTTCCCACTGGAGCGCCGGTCGATGGTGCTCGGCATCTGGGGGGCGTCGGCAGCCCTCGGGGCAGCGCTGGGTCCCTCGGTCGGCGCCGTCCTCCTCGACCTGCTGTCCTGGCGGTGGGTGTTCCTCGTCAACGTCCCGATCGGCGCCCTGTTGCTCGTTCTCACCCCCCGGTTCGTCCGGGAGAGCCGGGACCCCGACGCCACCGGTCGGTTCGACGTGCTCGGAGTACCGGCCGGCACCTTCGGCGTGGCGCTCGTGCTGGTGGCGGTCGTGCAGGGCGGCAGTTGGGGCTACGGCTCGGGAGCGACCCTGGCGTCGGCGCTGGCCGGGGTTCTGCTCATGGGCGTTGTCGTGGTCCGCTCGATGGCGCATCCGGAGCCGCTGCTCGACCTGGACCTCTTCCGGATCCGGTCGTTCTGGTCGGCCGCATCGGGGCAGGTCTTCTTCACCACCTCGTTCATCTGCATCATCCTGTTCAACACGCTCCTCCTCCAGGAATACTGGGGTTGGTCCCCACTGGCCGCGGGGTTCGGGGTGGTTCCGGGACCGTTGCTGGCGGCATTCCTCGGTGGTCCCGTGGGGTCGATCGCGGACCGGGTCGGCCACCGGAACCTGTTGGTGTTCGGATGTGCGGTGGCCGGGCTCTCACCGACCTGGCTGTGGCTACGCGTGGGAGCAGAGTCCGACTATGTCGCCGACGTCCTGCCGGCGCTGCTGTTCCTGGGCGTGGGCGTGTCGTGCACGTTCGCGATCTTCAGTTCACTCGGCCTCCGGGAGGTGCCGTCGCCGCGATTCGGTACGGCAAGTGCCACGCTGCGCACGACCTCGACCCTCGGATTCGCCATCGGTGTGGCTGTCGGGATGGCGGTCTTCGATGCGGCACGTCCCCTGGGACGCCCGGCCGCCTTCGACCGGGCGTGGGCCTTCATGGCCGTCACGATGTTCGTCGGAGCGGCCTTCTGTGCGATCGCCTGCCCCGGGCGCATGGTGACGGTGTCGTCGAAGGCCCGGGTCGGGTCCTAGGCGGCGGCTCCCAGGCCCACCGGAAGGGTGCTGCGTCCCCGCAGGATGATCCGGGCGTTGAAGGTCGGCTCGGAGGCGAGGGACAGGTCGGGGAACCGTCGGACCAGGCGGGTGATGGCGATTTCCCCCTCCATGCGGGCGAGAGCGGCGCCGAGGCAGTGGTGGACGCCGCTGCCGAAGGAGACGTGGCGGGCGGCGTCCGCCCGGGTCACGTCGAGTCGGTCGGCTGTGTCTCCCCAGAATCCGGGATCGCGGTTGGCGCTTCCGAGTGCGGTCAGCACCATCTCGTCGGCGGCGACCTGGACACCCGAGATCACCGTGTCGTGCAGGAGGCGTCGCCCTGAGGTCTGCACCGGGCTGTCCCAGCGGAGGAGCTCGTCGGTGACCGTGGCATCCACCGATTCGTCGTCGCGGACGAGGGCCAGTTGGTCCGGGTGCTCGAGAAGGGCATGGATCCCGTTGCCGATCAGGTTCACAGTGGTCTCATGGCCTGCCACGAACAGGAGCGAGACCATCGAGAGGAGCTCCTCCTCCGTCATGCGGTCGTCCTCCTCCTCGGCCTCGATCAACTTCGTGAGCAGGTCGTCGGCAGGTTCCCGGCGCTTCTTCGCGATGGCGTCTATGAGGTAGGCATCCATGAGCTCACCGCCCTCGAGCGCCGCGTCCACCTGTTCGGGGGTGAGGAAGGGCTCGAGTGTCTGGGTGAGGGCGTGGGACCAGGAGCGGACCATCGACACGTCGGTCTCCGGCAGTCCGAGCATTGCGTGGATCACCGAGAACGGGATCACGAAGGCGTACTCGCCGATGAGGTCGATCTCGTCCCGTCCGGAGAGCGCATCCAGCAGGTCGTCGACGATGGCCGTGGTCTGGTCACGCATCCGGCCGACTGCCCGGGGCGTGAAGGTCCGCTGGACGAGGCCACGGAGTCGGGTGTGGTCTGGCGGGTCCAGTCCGAGGATCGAGGGTGCCCGCTCCAGGCTGCGCTGCCGGAGGGCCTGCATGTGCGCCGGTTCCTCGACGTTGGTCTCGAAGCGGCGAACCGAGGTCTCGGTGTCGCGCAGCACGCTGTGGACGTCGTCGTAGCGGGACACGATGAGCGTGCCGATCGGCGTCCGGTGCACGGGGTCCTCGTCGCGGAGCCGCGCATAGGTCGGATAGGGGTCGACGAGGAAGCCCGGGTCGAACGGGTTCCAGGACGGAGCGGTTCGGATATCGGTCACGGCCGGACGCTACCGACGGTCTCCGCATCTGTACGAGGTGGGCTCAGAGGGCGGCACCCACCCGATGGCCGCTGCGCACCGCACCCTCGATGTACCACTCCTCGGCAGCGTCGCCGACCACGTGCACCTCGTGTCCTTCGGCCTGGAGGGCGTCGGCCAGGGAGCGGTCGGCCCGGACCCCTCCGGCGATGACCACGGTGTCGGCCTCGAGCAGGAGGGACGCTTCACCCTGCTGATACTCGACGTGGGTCGGCGAGATGGCGGTCGCCTCAGCCTCGGTGTGGAACACCACGCCGGCGTTCCGGGACTCGTGGAGGGCCCGCCACCGTCGGGGGTGGGCCATTGCCAGTGCCGGTTGTGCGCCGGGTTCCAGCACGTGGACGGTGCGGCCCCGCTCGGCGAGGAAGTGCGCCAGTTCGGTGCCGACCAGGTCGCCGTGGATGATCACGATGTTCCGGCCGAGGGGCATCCAGAGCCGGGAGAGTGACCTGACACGGTCCATGTCGCCGGTGAGCCCCAGGAGGCGACCTGCGCCTAGGGCCAGCCTCGTCGGGAGTCGGGGGCGTTGGGCGCCGGGGTCTCCGTCGCCGGTGAGAAGCACACGGAGGTCGTCTCCGGAGAGCACGTGGGGGAGGTCCATCCCGGGCAGCAGTGGTCGGTCACGGCGGGCACCGGTTGCGACCACGACCACGTCGGGTGTGAGTGCGGCGACGGTGTCCGCATCGGCCCGCACGCCGGTCCGGACGTCGACGCCGGCCTCGGCGATCGCTGATCGGAGGAAGCCGACGAACTCGCCGTTCAGCGGGGTGGTCAGCGATGAGAAGCGGGCGGTGCCGCCGAGCCGGTCGGCGGCTTCCAGCAGGGTCACGCTGTGCCCCCGTCCGGCGGCGATCCGGGCACATTCCATGCCACCAGGACCGCCCCCGACCACGACGACATGGCGTGTGGAACCCGCCACCGGTGGGTCGGGGGCGTCGTAGTGGCCGAGCCGTGCGTTGACGGCGCAGACGGGCTTGGCACTCCAGAAGTTCTGGGCGACGCAGACGAAGCAGTTGATGCAGGGTCGCACCAGGTCGGGTCGACCGTCGCCCAGGCGGCGGACCAGGTCGGGGTCGGCCAGGAGTTGGCGGCCCATCGACACGAAGTCGGCGCCGCCGTCGCCGAGGATGCGCTCGGCATCCATGGGCCGGATCCGACCGACGGCGAGCACAGGGACGTCGACCGCCGCCTTCACGGCCCTGGCCAATCCCTCGTACTGGTTGGGCTGCCAGGGAAGGGGTGCGTCGGTGAACCCGACACCCGTTCCCGCCGAGGACGTCGCCGACACGTGGACGGCATCTGCGCCCGCAGCGACTGCTGCCCGGGCGTGGTCGGCGGCGTCACCGATGGTGATGCCACCCTCGACGCCGTATTCGTGGCCGTCCAGGCGCACGATGACCGCGAAGTCCGGACCGCACCGGTCGCGTACTTCCGTGATGACCTCGGTGAGGAGTCGGGTGCGGCCCTCGAGCGAGTTCCCGTAGGCATCGTCCCGTCGGTTCCATGCCGGGGAAAGGAAAGTGGAGAGGAGGTAGCCATGGGCGGCGTGGACCTCGATGCCGTCGAGCCCCGCCTGCTGTACCCGTGCGGCGGCGTCGGCGAAGGCGTGGACGATGCCCCTGAGTTGATCGACCGTCGCCTCGGCGTAGGTGGGCATCTGGCCCCCGGTGAGCGTCGCCATCCGGAGCAGTTCGTCCATCGTCGTGTCGGCCATCATCCCTGCAGGGTCCGACGGCGGCGGAGGGACCGACGGGATCAGCGCCGGCCTCCCCTCGGAGACATCTACGCTCGACGTCTTGCCGTGGTGGCACGCCTGCACCACGATCTTCGCCCCGTGGGCGTGGACGGCGTCGGCGAGTCGCCGCAGGTCGGGGATCACCCCGTCGTGGGACAGCGCAGGCTGGTGGCGGGCGGTCGCACCGTGCGGATACGAAACGGCCGACGTTTCGACGATCAGGAGCCCGACGCCGCCCCGTGCCCGTGCCTCGTAGTGGGCGATGGTCTCGTCGGTGACCAGGCCCTCCTCGGTGCAGTTGTTCTGGTCCATCGCCGGCAGCACGACCCGGTTGCGGAGTTCCATCCCCCCGATGCGCCCGGGAGCGAGAAGATTCGGAAACGGGTCGGCCACATCGTTCATTCTGTCGGATCCGGGGTCATACGACCCAACGCGGTCCTTCCAGCATTCCTGTCTGCAAGGGGGATGGGCATCGACAGGCGCCTGCTCGCTCGCAAGCATCGCCGAACTCCCCGACCCGACACCGGTACGTGGTGCTCGAGCGCTTGCGGGCCTGCGGTGGTGCTGGAAGTGCTCAGTCCCTGCCGTTGGGGGCGAGCTTCCTGAGGCTCTTCTGGCGCCAGTCCTCGGTGGTGTCGACGGCGTTGAAGGTGAAGCAGTGGATGCCCACGATGTCGAGTTCATCGGCGACGGCTGACAGGGGGGCGATCAACTTGTTGGAGTTGTACCCACCGGGGGAGAGCAGGCGGATGACCGAGGTCCGGTTCTTTTCCAGGTAGCGGGCCGAGTGGCCGATGCCGAGCCGGATCGAGATGGTCAGCAACTTGGTTCGGTCGATCGCTCCGGGCACGCCGAGGTGGCAGGGAAGCGTCACGCCGGCGGACCGACACCCGGACAGCCAGTCGCGGATCGTTACGGCGTCGAAGCACATCTGGGTGGCCATGTATCCCTCGAGGCCGGCTGCGGCGATCATCTCCTGCTTCTCGCCGAGGGCGTCGACCAGGGCCTGGTCGGGGATGCTGGAGTGTCCGTCGGGGTACGAGCCGATGCCCACCACGTCGATGTCGGGCCGACGATCCAGGAACGCCCGGAGGAACCCGGCGGCGTCGGTGAATGGGCCACGGGGATCGGCGTCACCTCCGACCACGAACACCTTCCTGATGCCCTGCTCGTCGACCCTCTTGGCGATGCGGTCGACGTGCTCTTCGCCCTCGACCATGCGGGCGGCGAAGTGCGGGATGGTGGTGTGGCCCTGTTCCGCGAATGTGGCGCACAGGTCGAGTGTGTCGTCGATCGTCTTGGCAGGGGAGCAGGTCACCGAGACCGTCGAGCCTGGTGGAAGGAACCCTGCCTGGTCGTGGACGTTCTTGAGCGGGATCAACTCGTAGGCCATCCCTTCGAGCAGTCGCCGATGCGTGGCCTTCTCAGCCTTGGAGCGGATGAGGCCCTTGTGGGAAGGGGTGGATGCTGAAGCATCGCTCATCGGGGCGCTACCTCCTCGTGGCACCGTGGCCGGGCGGCGGAACGTCGCCGGGCCGATGTCCAGGGCATTCCCCTGGGCCGGTCGATACGGACGTCCGGGTCAACTGAGGCCGACGATCTCGCCGTGCTCATCGATGTCGATCTGTGTGGCGGCGGGCGTCCTGCCGAGTCCGGGCATCGTGCGCATGTCGCCGCAGATCGGGTACACGAACCCGGCGCCGACCGCGGCCCGCACTTCGCGCACGGGAAGGGTCCAACCGGTCGGCGCTCCCTTGAGGGCCGGGTCCGACGAGAGTGAGAGGTGCGTCTTGGCGATGCAGACGGGCAGGTTGCCGAATCCGTTGGCCTCGTAGGTGTCGATCTGCTTGTCGGCAGTCGGTGAGAAGTCGACGCCGTCGGCTCCGTACACCTTGTCGGCCACGGTGCGGATCTTGTCGCGCAGCGACATCTCGTCCGGGTAGAGCACCTGGAAGTCGGACGGCTCGTCGGCGGCCTCGGCGACCGCCTCTGCCAACTCGGCGGCACCTGAGCCGCCGTCGGCGAAGTGCGTGGTCACGGCGGCGCGGGTGCCGTACTCCTGGGCGATCTCGTGGATGGCCTGGATGTCGACGTCGTGGTCGCCCGGGAACACGTTGATGGCGACCACGGGGGAGACGCCGTGGACCTGCATGTTCTCGAGTTGCTTGCGCAGGTTGTCGCCGCCCTGGTGGACCTCGTCCGGGTTCTCGGCGAGGAGCGCCTCGGGGAGCGGCTTGCCGGCGACGATCTTGTGGTTGCCGGAGTGGGCCTTGAGGCCGCGCACCGTGGCGACCAGGACGGCGGCGTCGGGGGCGATGCCCGAGGCGCGGCACTTGATGTTGAAGAAGCGCTCGGCGCCCATGTCGGCACCGAAGCCCGCCTCGGTGAGGAGGAAGTCACCGGTGTGGATGCCGATCTGGTCGGCCACGATCGATGAGTTGCCCGTGGCGATGTTGCCGAACGGGCCGCAGTGCACCAGCGCCGGCGTGCCTTCGAGGGTCTGCATGAGGTTCGGCTTGATGGCCTCCCGAAGGATGACGGTCATCGAGCCGGCCACCTGCAGGTCCTCCGCCGTGATCGGAGTGCCGGCCTTGCTGTAGCCGACGACGATGCGGCCCATGCGCGCCCGCAGGTCCTGGAGGCTGGTGCAGAGGGCGAGGGCCGCCATGACCTCTGAGGCGGCGGTGATGTCGAAGCCGGTCTCGCGGGGGATGCCGTCGAGGCGACCACCCAGGCCGACCATGATGTTGCGCAGGGCCCGCTCGTTGACGTCGAGGACCCGTCGCCAGGTGATGTTGTCGAGGTCGAGGTCGAAGTCGTTGCCGTGGAAGAGGTGGGCGTCGAGCATTGCCGAGCACATGTTGTGGGCGGCGGTGACTGCGTGCATGTCGCCGGTCAGGTGGAGGTTGAACAGTTCCATCGGGACCACCTGGCTGTAGCCACCGCCTGCGGCGCCGCCCTTGATCCCGAAGGTCGGTCCCATGGAGGGTTGGCGGATGGCGATGGTGGCCTTCTTGCCGATGTGGCTGAAGCCCTGGCCGAGGCCGACCGTCGTGGTGGTCTTGCCCTCGCCGAGCGGCGTGGGCGTGATGGCCGAGACGACGACGTAGCGCGCCTTCGGTCGGCTACCCATGGTCTCGATGGCGTCGAGCTTGATCTTGGCTGCGCCATCACCGTAGGGCTCGAGGTATTCGCGCGGGATGCCGGCCGTGTCGGCGATCTCGCCCAGTGGGCGGATCGTGGCGGCACGGGCGATCTCCAGGTCGGAGGGGAAGGACATCGTTGGTTCTCTTACCTTCTGGTTGGCTCGATGGGAAAATGAGGGTGGGGTTCCGAGGTGGATCACCGGCCCGGAGGGGCGGTTCGGGCCGGGGCGAGTGTAGTGAGGTGGAGGTGACCCGTCTATCAACAGGAAAGAACCTCCCCTGAGGAGGCAGGTCACCGTGGATGTAGGACCTAGACGAATGAGTCGGGCAGGACGTCCTTTCTCCGGGCGATGAAGTCGAGCAGGGCCTCGTCCACGGCCTCGTCGAGGGCCGGTGCCTCATAGTCGACCAGCATCTGCTTCCAGATCCGGTTGGCCCGCTGGGCGGTGTCGAGGCTGCCGTCCTCCTCCCACTGTTCGAAGCTGTCGTTGTTGGCGACCTCGGAGCGTGCGAAGGCGGTTTCGAAGTTGGCGTAGGTGTGGGCGGTGCCGAGGAAGTGCTGGCCCGGGCCGATCTCGCGGATGGCGTCCATGGCCTGGCCGTTCTCCGACAGGTCGACGCCGCCGACGAACCTGGCCATCAGGCCGCACTGGTCGGCATCGATGACGAACTTCTCGTAGCCCATGGCCAGGCCGCCCTCCAGCCAACCGGCGGAATGCAGCATGAAGTTGACGCCGCCCATCAGCGACGGGATCAGGGTGGCCATGCTCTCAGCGGCAGCCTGGGCGTCGGGGACCTTCGAGGCACAGAGGTTGCCGCCCGACCGGAACGGGATGCCGAGACGACGGGCCAGCGCCGCCACCGTGTAGAGCACCAGCGCCGGCTCGGGTGTGCCGAAGGTCGGGGCACCGGTCTGCATCGACATGGACGAGGCGAACGAGCCGAAGACCATGGGGGCGCCGGGCCGGACCAGTTGGACGAACGTCATCCCGGCCAGTGCCTCGGCGAGGGTCTGGGCGGCGACGCCGGCGACCGTGACGGGTGCCATGGCACCGGCGAGGATGAACGGGCTGATCATCGTCGCCTGCATGTTGCGCGCATAGACCTCGGCGGCTCCGAGCATCGTGGCGTCCCAGGCCATGGGCGACGAGGCGTTGATCAGGCTCGTCATCACCGTGTTCTGTTCGACGAAGTCGTCGCCGAAGGCGATCCTGGCCAGGTCGACCGAGTCCTGGGCCCTCTCGGCAGTGGTGACGGACCCCATGAACGGCTTGTCGCTGTAGCGGAGGTGGGCGTACACCATGTCGAGGTGTCGCTTGTGGACCGGGATGTCGACCGGCTCGCACACCGTGCCCCCCGACACGTGCATGTGTGGACTCTGGTACGCCAACTTCACGAAGTTCCGGAAGTCGTCGATCGTGCCGTAGCGGCGGCCCTTGTCGATGTCGTGGACGAAGGGCGAGCCGTAGGCGGGCACGAACACGGTGGCGTTGCCACCGACCTGCACGCTGTGTTCCGGATTGCGTCCGTGGTGTGTGTAGACGGCGGGAGCGTTGGCTGTGATGATCTCCCGGCACATGCCCCGGGGGAACCTCACCCTCTCGCCGTCCACCTCGGCACCCGCCGACCTCAGGAGTTCGAGGGAGCTCGGGTAGTCCCGGAAGTCGATGCCGAGTTCCTCGAGGATCGTGTCGGCGTTCTCCTCGATCAGGGCCAGGCCGTCCTCGGACACGACCTCGAACGGCGGCATGGTCCGGATCAGGTACGGGTGGACGCCCGCCGCAGCGGTCTCCGCCCGGGCAGCCTGGCGCGCTGCCCGACCTCCGGATCGGCGACGGGGTGCATCGCTCACTGGCCGGCCTCTTCTCGTGTGGGGCGTCGTCGTCGGCGCCCCGAGTCGTCGGCACTGCTGCTGGTCGCCGAGGGGCGTTCGGGAAGCGTCAGGGCGGTCGAGAGCCCGGGATAGTCGGCTGTGCGGTGGGGCACGGCCATTGCGTCGACGAAGTGCGCCTGGAAGGCGGGTTCCGTGGCGGTCTCGATCTTCTCGATGCCTGTGACCACCCGCTGGATCTCGCGACGGGCGGTTCCCGAGAGAAGGGCGATGGCAGCGCCGGCTCCTGCGGCATTGCCGGCGGCGACCACCTCGGAAGGGGCGCAGTCGGGGATCAGGCCGAGGACCGTGGCCCGGACGGTGTCGATGTGGCTCCCGAAGGCGCCGGCGAGGGCGATGCCGTCGAGCCGGTCGACGGAGAGGTGGTCCATCAGCAGCCGGATGCCGGCGTAGAGGGCCGCCTTGGCGAGCTGGATCGCCCGGACGTCGTTCTGGGTGACGAGGATCCGGTTGTCATCACCGGAGTCGTGGAGCAGGTAGGCGAAGGTGCGGCCATCGGGCTGGATGCGCGACGAGGGTCGGGTGTCGAGTCCGCCGATGACGCCGTCGGCGGTCATGAGGCCGGCCAGGTACAACTCGGCGACGCTCTCGATGATCCCCGAACCGCAGATCCCGGTGACGCCGGTCTGGGCCACTGCCTCGTCGAAGCCGGGCTCGTCGGACCACGGCTCGACCCCGAGCACCCTGATGCGGGGTTCACCGGTCTCCGGGTCGATTCGGACCCGTTCGATGGCGCCCGGCGTGGCCCGCTGGCCGGCGCTGATCTGGGCTCCCTCGAAGGCCGGTCCGGTGGGGCTCGAGGCTGCCAGGATGCGGCCGTTGCCCGAGAGCACGATCTCGGCGTTCGTGCCGATGTCGACCACGAGCCGGACGCCGTCAGCCTCGTGGGGCCGGGTGGCGAGGACCACGGCGGCCGTGTCGGCACCGACGTGACCGGCGATGCAGGGCAGGATGTGGGCGCGGGCGGCCGGGTGGGCCTCGAGGTCGAGTTCCGCTGCCGACCGGTCGACGGCCTCCGAGATCTCGAGGGTGAACGGGGTGACGCCGAGCGGGGTCGGATCGAGGCCGAGCAGGAGGTGGTGCATGACCGGGTTGCCGACCAGGACCAACTCGAGGACCTCGTCGCGTGTGGCACCACCTTCCCCACAGAGCCTGCCGATGAGCTCGTCGAGTGCCTCGCGTACGGCCCGGGTCAGCTCGACTTCGCCGCCGGGGTTCATCATCACGTAGGAGACCCGGCTCATCAGGTCCTCGCCGAAGCGGATCTGGGGGTTCATGGCCCCGGCCGTGGCCAGCGCTGTGCCGGTGGCCAGGTCGAAGAGGTGGCCGGCCAGGGTGGTTGAGCCGATGTCGACCGCGATGCCGAGTGCCCGGTCGCGGAGCCCGGGCCACGCGGCGACGACCAGGTTGTCGTCCCGGACGGCCACGGTTGCAAGGCGTGATCCGTCGGCCACGACGTTGAGGCCGGACGACAGTTCGAGTCCGGTGAGTCCCCACTGGCTGTCCAGGGCACCCAGCAGGTCGTCACCCTCGTCGAACTCGACCAGCCGGAGTACCAGCACCGGGTCGAGCCCGATGTCGCCCAGGTCGATGTCCTTGCGGATCACCTGCTGGTGGACCTGGCTCTCAGCGGGCACGTCGATGACGAGGTCTCCGCAGATCGTGGCGGTGCAGCCCAGTCGCATGCTCCCGGCCAGCGTTCGTCGCCCCGTGTAGCCCCCTTCGACGGCTCCCGGGGGGGAGAGGTGCGAGGCATCGACGCTGATGCCGTGCTTGGCGAACTCGCCGAACATCGGCTCGACCTGGCATCGGCCACAGATGCCGCGGCCACCGCAGACCGAGTCGATGTCGACGCCCAGTTGGCGGGCGGCGTCGAGCACCGTGGTACCGGATGGAACATCGCCACGGAGTCCCGAGGGCGTGAACACCACGAGGTGGTCTGTGCTGCTCATCGGGCGCTGTTCACGAGGTCGAGGTGTCGGGTCTCAGGCCTGGCGGCGGCGACGGCCGCGGCGTTCGCGGTTGGCGCCGACCGACGGGTCGCGGTGGGCGCTGATCCAGGCGGCACAGTCGGCGTCGTGCCCGGCGAGGACATCGGCGGCCTGGATTGCGACCTTCACCTCCTCGTGGAGTGGGTTCATGATCGCTGAGGTCATGCCGGCAGCGATGGCCATGGCGAGGAACGTGCCGGTGATGTGGTGCCGGTTGGGGAGCCCGAAGCTGACGTTGGAGGCCCCGCACGTGGTGTTGACACCGAGTTCCTCTCGGAGTCGTTGTACGAGGGCGAACACCTGCTGGCCTGCGGTCCCCATGGCACCGATTGGCATCACCAGGGGGTCGACGACGACGTCGGATGCCGGGATGCCGTGGTCGGCGGCACGTTCGATGATCCGCTTGGCGACGGCGAAGCGGACGTCGGGGTCCTCGGAGATCCCGGTGTCGTCGTTCGAGATGGCGACGACGGCAGCCCCGTGCCTGGCGACCAGGGGAAGCACCCGCTCCATCACCTCGTCCTCGCCCGTGACGGAGTTGACGAGCGGTTTGCCTTCGTAGGCGGCGAGGCCGGCCTCCAGCGCCTCGATGATCGACGAGTCGATCGAGAGCGGCACGTCGGTCACGGACTGCACGAGTTGGACGGCACGGGCAAGCATTGCCGGCTCGTCGGCCAGCGGAATTCCGGCGTTGACGTCGAGCATCTGGGCGCCCGCCTCGACCTGGGCGAGGGCATCTGCTTCGACCCGGCTGAAGTCGCCGGCCTTCATCTCCTCGGCGAGCGCCCTGCGGCCGGTCGGGTTGATGCGTTCGCCGATCATGACGAAGGGTCGTCCGAAGCCGATCACCACTTCCCTGGTGGCAGAACTGAGAATGGTTTCGGTCATTGCGAAATCTCCTGGGGTCAGAGGGGAAGGTGGGTCAGGGAAGGAGCGTGTCAGCCGGCCTGGTCGAAGCCACTGGCGCCTACCAGGCGTTCAAGCCGTTCAGTCGGGTACTCGGCGTCGATTCGTGCCACCTCGGCGGCGACTGATGCAGCGAGGTCGCCGTTGCAGTTGCCGTCCTCGCGTCGCCATTCGGCGACGTAGCTGTTCGTGTCGGTGCAGCCGGCGACCATGGCGGCGCGGTCGATCGCATGCTGGAAGCGGGCGTCGAGCAGCGCCCGCTCGCGGGTCCTCCCCTGTTGGGCGGTGATCTGGGCGGGAATGTCGCGCCAGTAGATGGTGACGATCTTGGCGGCCATGGATCAGGCGATCTGTTGGAGGGGGGTGGCGGAGCGGTTCGTGGTCAGGGCGACGATGCTGGTCGCCAGCTCGCCGTAGCCAGTGGGACGGTTCTCGAACCGCAGGCCCAGGCGGTCGGCGGCTGCCTCGGCTGCGATGACGAGTTCCGGATCGTCGACCTGGGACAGGTACACGAGCCGGGTGTAGTTGCCGAAGTAGTCGTTTCGCAGTTCGGGATGGAGGTCGAGGCCGAGGAGCCCGATCACGAGCCGGTCGAAGTGCCGGACCAGGTAGTCCGTGAGGTAGAAGGTCCCGATCTCGGAGTCCTGGAGTTCGGTGAAGGCCGTGGAGCCGGTGAAGAACTGGTAGCAGTGGGCGCCGGGTAGTCGTTCGACGCCGAGTTCCCCGCAGACGGCGTCCAGGCGGCCGCCGGTGCCACAGTCGGCGTAGCCGACATAGACCTCGTCATACCGGTCCATGGCAGCACGGACCCGCGTAGCGACGGCGTCGGGGATGAGGTCCGGAGTGTTGTGGTACGAGGCCGGTAGGCACTCGATGTCGATGCCGTGCAGGTCGTTGGCCCGAACGACCTCGAGGAGTTCGCGTGCGAGGGCTCCACAGGCGACGACGAGGATCCGCCGTTCGGTTGCCGACATGGTGTCGGCATGGCCGGCCATGTGGGTTCAGGCCGCGGCGCGGCGCTCGGCGACGAGGCGCTCGGCGGTTTCTGCTGCGACGGCGGCGTCGCGGCAGTAGGCGTCGGCGCCGATGGCCTCGCTGAACTCCTCGTTCAGCGGGGCGCCGCCGACGATGATCATGTACTCCTCGCGGAGGCTCTTCTCGATCAGGGTGTCGATGACGACCTTCATGTACGGCATGGTCGTGGTGAGCAGGGCCGACATGCCGAGGAGGTCGGGCTTGTGCTCGTCGAGTGCGGCGAGGAACTCCTCTACGTCCGTGTTGATGCCGAGGTCGAAGACCTCGAAGCCGGCACCCTCGAGCATCATCCCGACCAGGTTCTTGCCGATGTCGTGGATGTCGCCCTTGACGGTGCCGATTACCACCTTGCCGATCGGCTGTGCACCGGTCTCGGCGAGCAGTGGACGGAGGATGGCCATGCCGGCCTTCATGGCGTTTGCCGCCAGCAGCACCTCGGGGACGAAGAGGATGCCGTCCCGGAAGTCGATGCCCACGATCCGCATGCCGGCAACCAGGGCGTCGTTGAGCACGCGCGAAGCATCCCAGCCCCGACCGAGCAGGATCTCGGTCCCTTCGACGATCTCGTCGGCGAGGCCGTCGTAGAGGTCGTCGTGCATCTGTGCCGTCAGGTCTTCGTCGGAAAGGTCGGCGAGGATGATCTCCTCGTCGGGAAGTTCCTCAGCCATCGTCACACGCTCCATTGCGGGTCGAGGTCCCGTCTCGGTTGACCGGGACAACGTTTGTGGCTCCCACAGACCGGGATGGCTCCCCCAAGCAAATGTTGGTGAACACCTTCCCGGGATGTGGGAAGGGCCTGTATCGTGAAATGCTATCGCCAGCGTAATCCGCGAACCACCACCCCGGAGGCCGGTATTTCCACCGAACGGAGCACACGATGACAACCGTCCAGAGCATCGACCGGGCCTTCGGCCTGCTCGAAGAGTTGTCGCTCCAGCCGGGTGGCATAAGCGACCTGGCTCGCAAGGTCGGCCTTCCGACCAGCACGGTCGCCCGACTCCTCGCCACGCTCGAGGGATGCAATGCCGTGGAGCGCGACCCCGACGGCACCGTCTATCGCATCGGTCCGTCGATCGTCACCATGGCGGTGAGCGTGGACCCGACCCAGAGCCTCCTCGCCGTGGCACAGCCGCACATGCTCAACCTCGTCGACGCGGTCGCCGAGGCGGTGGGCCTGGCCATCCCTGCCGGCTACGACGTCCAGTACGTCGGACAGGTCGACTGTGCCAACCCGGTCCAGGTCCGGAACTGGACCGGAGCCAAGTTGCCGATGCACGTCGTGCCGTCGGGCCTGGTGATCCTGGCCCACTGGCCGGAGGAGGCAATCGAGCGGTTCCTCACCCGGCCCCTCGATCGCTACACACCCAATTCGATGGTTGATCCAGATCAACTTCGGGAACGCCTGGCGAAGATTCGATCGGACGGGTTCGCCTGGGTGTTCGAGGAGTTCTCCGAGGGCATCAACTCGGTGGCGGCGCCCCTTCTCAACAGCACAGGAAGCGTGGTCGGCGCACTGCACAGCCATGGCCCGAGCTACCGGTTCCCCATGGAGTCGATGGACGACGTCATCGCCGGTCGGATCGCAGCCACTGCCGGAGCGGTTTCGGAGGCACTCGGCCATCTGGCCTGAGCGGCCCACATCTGCTGTAGCGGGCGACCGGTGGCTTGGTCCTGGCCGGTTGAGCCCGGGAATGGCCCGGGGAAAGTAGGTTTCGTCGCCGTGGGCCGGATGCCGATCAAGCAGCAGCACGGGCAGCAACGCGTGGTGGTCACGGGAGGTGCGTCGGGGATAGGGCGCGCCATGGTCGACGCCTTCCTCGAGTCCGGTGCGCTGGTGCATGTGGCCGACCTTCCCGGACACGGCGACGACCTGCCGGACGGCGTCGGCTCCACCGCTTGCGATGTCTCCCTACCGGAGGACGTTGATCGTCTCTTCGATGACGCCGTGACCTTCCTCGGATCGGTCGACGTGCTCTGCAACAACGTCGGCATTGCCGGCCCTACCGGCCCGGTCGAGGAGGTCGACGTCGAGGCCTGGGACAAGACGATGGCCGTGAACGTGCGGTCTACGTTCCTGTGCTGCCGTCGGGTGGCGCCGTTGATGAGGGAGGCGGGTGGCGGGGTGATCCTCAACACCTCGTCGACGGCCGGGGTGGTGGGCTTTCCGTTGCGTTCGCCCTATGCGGCGTCGAAGTGGGCGGTGGTGGGCCTGGGAGCGACCCTGGCGATGGAACTCGGTGAGTTCGGCATCCGGGTCAACACCCTGTGCCCCGGTTCGGTGGGCGGCGACCGCATGGACCGGGTGATCGCCGCCGAGTCGGCGGCAACCGGTGTCACTGCGGCGGATGTCCGTGGCTTCTACGAGGACCAGGTCTCCATGCGGACGTTCGTAGACGGCCGTGACATCGCCGCCATGGCGGTGTTCCTGGCATCACCGGACGCCCGCTACGTGAACGGCCAGGTCATCGCCGTCGACGGCGGCCTCGAATCCCTGCGCACCACGTTCCGGACCTGATCGGTACGACACCCGCTCGTTGGTGCTTCTCATGGGACACCTCCTTACCGTGTGGTTGCGCACGTCGCTCGGAAATAGCCTTCCCGTAATGCGGTTGCCGTTCCCGAATCGTGGATAGTCTCACTCGTGCGCGACCCACGGCGGTCGTCTACGGTCGCGCCGTTTCCTCGACGTTCATCCGGGTCGTCCCCTCGGGTCGACCTCATCTGTGAAATGGAGCACCCCGATGAGTGACTTCCCTGAACGCGCCAACGTTGTCGTGATCGGAGCCGGCATCGTCGGCAACTGCCTGGTCGGCCACCTGGCCCGTCTTGGCTGGACCGACCTGGTGCTGATCGACAAGGGCCCGCTACCCAACCCGGGCGGCTCCACCGGCCATGCGTCCAACTTCATCTTCCCCGTCGACCACAACAAGGAAATGGCCCTGCTGGGCGAGCAGAGCGCCAACCAGTTCCGCGACATGGAACTCTCGGTCGACTCCGGCGGCATCGAGATAGCCCGCACCGAAGAACGCATGCACGAGCTCGCACGGCGCATGACATCGGCCATGGCGTGGGGCATCGAAGCCCACATGCTCGACCCTGCCGAGGTGAAGGAGCTCGTCCCGTTCCTCGACGCGGACGTGATCCTGGGCGGCTTCTACTGCCCGACCGTCTCCGTAGTCGACTCGCTCGAGACCGGCACCACCATGCGTAGGGAGGCCATCGAAACTGCCGGTTGCCAGGTGTTCGCCAACACCGAGGTACTCGACATCCTCACCGAAGGCGGTCCCAACCCCGGCGACAGGACGGTCACCGGGGTTGTCACCGACAAGGGCACCATAGAGGCCGAGTACGTCGTCATCGCCTGTGGCGTCTGGTCGAACCGCATCGCCAACATGGCCGGTGCCATGATCCCCCTCGTGCCGACCGTCCACCAGATGGCCGACGTCGGCCCGTTGGACATCCTCGCCGAGACCAACAACGAGATCGGCTACCCGGTCGTCCGCGACATGGACACGTTCTGCTACGAACGCCAGTCGGCCGGCTCGATGGAGATCGGCTCCTACGGGCACCGGCCGATCCTCCACCACCCGGACGACATTCCCTCGAACGAGGAGGCGGCACTCTCACCCACCGAGATGCCCTTCACCCCCGACGACTTCGACGACCAGATGGAGACCGCCATCGAGTTGATGGACATGCTCGGCGACGCCGAGATCAAGTACGCCATCAACGGCCTCCTCTCGCTGACTCCCGACGGAATGCCCTGCCTTGGAGAGACCCCTGAGGTCCGCAACCTGTGGTCGGCCGCAGCCGTATGGGTCAAGGAGGGCCCGGGCATGGCCCAGGTCGTCGCCGAGTGGATGACCTACGGCTACCCGAGGGTCATCGACGTCCACGGCGCCGACGTCGCCCGCTTCTACGAGGCCGAATGCAGCGACGAGCACATCTGGTCCCGCGCCGAGGAGAGCTTCAACAAGGTCTACGGCATCGTCCACCCACAGGAGCAGTGGGAGGAACGGCGCAACCTCGAGGTGAGTCCCTACCTGTCCCGCCACGAGGACCTGGGCGCCATGTTCTTCCAGGCCCGCTCATGGGAGCGTCCGCAGTGGTTCGGGTGCAATGCCGACCTGACCGAGCGCTACGGCCTCGAAGAGCGCGAGGTCGAATGGGACAACCGCTGGTGGAGCCCCATCACGATGGGCGAGCACCTCAACCTGCGCGAGAACTGCGGCGTCGTGGACCTCAGCTCGTTCCAGATCTACGAACTCGAGGGTCCCGGCGCCGTCGAGTACGCCGACTACCTCGCAGTGAACAAGGTCGACGTACCCGTGGGTCGGTCGGTCTACACGCCGTGGCTGACCATGGACGGTGGCTTCCACTCGGACCTGACGATGATGCGAATGGCCGAGGACAGGGTCCGCATCGTCACCGGGGTCTTCGACGGCGGCCGTGACTCGTTCTGGGTCCGGCGTCACCTTCCCACCGACGGCTCGGTCTCATTCCGCAACATCACGAGGGCTGTCACCACGCTCGGCCTCTGGGGCCCCAACGCTCCGGCCGTGCTCGCACAGTTGACCGACCGCGACCTCGGCCAGGGAGGCTCCCCCTACGGCTCGATCATCGACATCGAGCTGGACTGCGGCGGCACGAAGGTGCCCATCTCGCTGTTCAGGATCTCCTATGTCGGCGACACCGGCTGGGAGATCTACACCGACTGGGACAACGGCCCGACGCTGTGGGACAGCCTCATGCTCGCCGGTGCCGACCTCGGCATCCGACCCACGGGCGGCGGCGTCTACGGCACGTCGGGCCGCCTCGAGAAGGGCTACCGGCTCATGGGCGCCGAGCTCGAAAGCGAGTACAACCCGCTCGAGGTAGGCCTCGCCCGACCGAGGGTCAAGGCTGCCGACTTCATCGGCAGGGAGGCCTATCTGGCCGCCCGCGAGAAGGGCGATCCCGAGATCGCCGTCTGCACCCTCACGGTCGAAGACCACACCGACGGCCAAGGTCGCCAGAGGTTCATGATGGGTGGTAACGAGCCGATCCTGACCCTCGACGGCGATCGGATCGTCGACTCGCATGGCCGCGTCAGCCGGGTCACCTCGGCTGGGATGGGCCCATCGGTCAACAGGTTCCTGCTCATGTCGCACCTGCCCACCGAACTTGCCGCCCCCGGCACGGACCTGCAGGTGATGTACCAGAACGAGTTGTATCCGGTGAAGGTCGCCTCCACCGGAGCCGTGTTCGATCCGGACGACTCGCGGATGAAGCGCTGACCCCGGTAGGTCCCGTGAACCCGGAACAGGGAACCCAAGCATGAGAGTTCTCGTCTGCGTCAAGCGTGTGCCCGCTCCTGGCGCCAGGATCAACGTCACAGCCGACGGCCAGGCCATCGACACAGCCCACCTGGGGTTCACCACCAGCCCCCACGAGGAGTGTGCCGTCGAGGAGGCCGTCCAGATCGTCGAGGCGGACGGAGGCGAGGTCACAGTGATGACCCTCGGCCCTGCCGAGGCCGAGGAGCAGCTCCGCTATGCGGCCAGCGTCGGTGCCCACAACCTGGTGCTGGTCCCGATCGAGGATGTCGACTGGGACCCGCAACGGACAGCGGCTGCCCTCACCGCCGCCATCTCCGGGATCGAGGCTTCCGATGGCGCCTTCGACCTGCTGCTGTTCGGAAACGAATCCGCAGACGCCGGCGGCTTCCAGGTCGGAGTCCGAGTGGCGCATGCGCTCGGTCGCCCGATCGTCAACGGCATCAAGGGTGTCGACGTCGGCGACGGGTCGGTTTCCGCCCGTCGTGAGATCGACGGAGGCTTCGAGGTCTACGAGGTCCCGACGCCGGCGGTGCTGGGGATCAAGGAGGGCATCAACCTGCCCCGCTATCCGACCATGAAGGGGAGGCTGGCCTCGAAGAAGGCCGGGGTGGCGGTAGTCGCCCAGTCGGCAGACGCAGGCGGCCAGAGCCGGGTGCACCTCCACCGTCCGGTCGAACAGGTCAGCGAGACCGCCATCCTCGGAGAGGGGCCGGAGGCCGCCGCCGCCGTGGTCGACGTACTCGAGGAACTGGGGGTGCTCGCATGACCCTGCTCGTCCTCTGCGACCACGACCGGGGCGCCCTGGCCGATGCCTCTCTCGAGGCCCTCACCTTCGGCCGCGATCTGGCTGCCCGCGCAGGCGTTTCCTGCGATGCGGTGCTGATCGGAAGGGGCGCCGAAGAGGCAGTCGCACAGTTGGCTGCCCACGGCGCCGACGTCGTCCATCTGGCTTCGCACGACGTCCTCACCGACTTCGGGCCCGAGGCGTGGGGCGAGACGCTCGCACAACTGGTTGCCTCGACCGGGGCATCGATCGTCGCCGCCTGCGGCACCGATCGGGGCAACGAGGTCCTCGCCCAGGTGGCGGCCCGACTCGATGAGCCGTTCGTCGCCAACTGCCGAACAGTCGACCCCTCCGGCGACGCCTGGTCCATGACGCGGGTCCAGTGGGGGGGGTCCCTTCTGGAGGACGCGACCCTCACCGCCGGTCGCAAGGTCGTCTCCGTGGCACACCATGCCGTCGAGGCGGCCCCGGCGCCGACACCTGCCGCCGGGATCGTCGTCGAATTCTCACCAGACCTGGACGTATCGCTCGCCCGGACGGTCGTGACCGACCGGGTCGTGCTCACCCGGGGCATCACACTCTCGACCGCCCCCGTGGTGGTGGGCGGTGGTCGCGGCGTGGGATCTGCAGAGGCGTTCGCCCCGCTGGAGGAGCTGGCAGCCGAACTCGGCGGCGTCGTCGGTTGCTCACGTGCGGTCACCAACAACGGCTGGCGGCCCCACTCCGATCAGGTCGGCCAGACCGGCACCCGGATCGCACCGCAGGTCTACATCGCCAGCGGCATCTCCGGTGCCATCCAGCACTGGGTGGGTGCCATGGCTTCCAAGCACATCCTGGCCATCAACACGGACCGCGAAGCCAACATCGTCACCAAGGCCGACTGGGCAGTGATCGGCGACCTGCACACGGTGATCCCGGCGATCACCGAGGAGGTCAGGCGCCGGAAGGGCTGACCCAGGCGGCCATGGTGGCCTGGTCCACCTCGATCGGCACCCAGCCGCGCAAGGAGTTGACCATCCACACGGCGTCGACACGGGGGAGGTCGTCGCGCCGGACGACGCGTTCCACGAGGTCCCCGGTGTCGAGCAGTTCCGCCCGCAGCGTCCCGGGCAGCAGACCGCAGGAGACAGGGGGTGTCACCAGGTCGCCGTCGAGTTCGATGACCAGGTTGCCCGTGGTGGTCTCGGTGAGTTCACCACGCTCGTTCCAGAGCACGACGTCGGGGGCATCCGGGAAGCGGTGCCGGGCTTTGTCATAGACCTCGCGGACGGTTGTCTTGTGGAAAAGGAACTCGTGTTCGCTGGGTACAGGCTCGATGTCGAGCGGCACCAACCACGGGGTGTCGCCATTGTCAGGCTGATCCAGGACCTGGAGTTCCGCTGTGCCATCCGATGCAACCAGCAGCCGCAACCGTCTCGGACGATCTGCCTCGACGCCATCGAGCAGGTCTTCGATCTCCAGGAGGTCGATGTCGATGTCGAAGTGGTCGGCCGATGATCCCAACCGTGCGAGGTGTCGCTCGCGGAGGTGGACTCCACCTTCGGGCGTCCAGGCCATGGTCTCCAGCAGGCGGAAGTCGGACCTGGCACGACCGAGGACGCGACTCTTGTGCTCGACCTCCCGCCACTCCTCGTGCGGATCGGAGTCCCATACGATGCCGCCGCCGACGCCGTACTCGGCCTGTCCCCGTTCCCGGTCCACCCAGACGGTGCGGATGGCGATGTTGAACTCCATGGAGCCGTCGGGTGCCACGACTCCTATTGCTCCGGTGTAGATGCCGCGTCCGTCGCCCTCCAGCGCCTCGATGATCTCGGATGTGCGGACCTTGGGTGCGCCCGTGATCGAGGCGCCCGGAAAGAGAGCGTCGAAGACCTCACAGAGGCCGGCATCCGAGTCGGCGACGACGGTGGAGGTCATGGTGTGGAGCGTCGGATAGGTCTCGACCGTGTAGAGGGCGGGCACCTTCACCGAACCCAGGTCGGCGATGCGGCTCAGGTCGTTGCGGACCATGTCCGTGATCATCGCGTTCTCGGCCAGGTCCTTCTCTGAACGGGAAAGGTGCAGGGCAGCCAGGGCGTCCCATTCAGGGTCCGGGTGGCGCCCGATGGTGCCCTTCATCGGCTTCGAGACGAACCGACGCCCCTTTCGCCGGACGAACAACTCGGGTGAAGCGGAGCACACTGCCCTGTCGCCGAGGTCGAGGTAGGCGGCATGGTCCGCCTGCTGTGCCCGGACCAGGTCGGCGAACAGCCCGAGCGGGTCGCCGCTGAACGGGGAACGCAACCGGATGGTGTAGTTCACCTGGTAGGTCTCCCCGGCGGCGATCAACTCCCGGATGGTCCGGATCGAAGTCAGGTAGGCGGGGTACGAGCGATTCGCCACCCAGGGGCCGACGTGGTAGCCACCGCTGGCGCTGGGCCTGGTTGCGGGCAGCGGTGCCTCGAAGACCCCGAACGAGACCAGGGGCACCCGGCGGACCCGGGCTGCGCGGACCGCCTCGTCGAAGGCCGGGCCGGCGTCGTACGAGACCATCCCGACGACCCAGAGCCCCGAGGCGGCTGCGCCTTCGGCGGCACGCATTGCGGCGGGGACCTCGTGCAATTCCTCGGCAACGATCGTGTCGAGGGGGGCATCGAAGGCCACCCACTGGCGCTCACCCCCGAGTTGATACTGGAGGAGCGCACGACGGACGCCCGACTGGTTCACGATCCGGGTGCCAGGCGGGTGGATTGTTCGCGGTCGAGCCTGCGGATGAAGACCCCGGACCGGGGCTTGGGTTCGAAATACGAGGACTTGGGCGGCATGAGGTCGCCATCGTCGGCTACGTCCATGAGGTCGGTCACCGATGTGGGGTACAGCACGAAGCCGACGCGGTTGTCCTCGTCGCAGCGTTCGACCAGTTCACATATGCCGACGGGGTCGGGGACGTAGTCGATCATCGGGTCACTGCCCGGGTCTATGACTCCGAAGACGGGCCCCAGGATGCCGTCCTGGAGCCTCGACACGTCGAGGGAGTCCACGACACGATCGCCTGCGGCCTCGGGTAGTTCGAGGGTGTACCAGCCACCGGCCAGATAGATGCCGACAGAACCCGGGTACTGCGGTCGTGCGGCGTCGGCGTCGGCGACCGGCGTGAGGCGTCCGCAGGTGCCGAGCGCCTCGACCAGTTCGTCGGCCCTGCGGCCGGCGCGATCGCCCACCCTCCGATGGAACGGAAGGATGAGCATCTGCTCGTCGGCGAACAGAACGGCCTGGATCCACTCGAGGGGGCCGTCATCGGGTCGTTCGGGAACCCGGGACCGGGCATCGACGGCCGCCGCCAGACGATGGTGGCCGTCGGTCACGTAGAGCGTGCGTCGTCCGAAGGATGCGATGAGGGAGGCGGAGTCGTCGCCGCCGACTGCCCAGACCGTCTGGTCTACGCCTTCGTGGTGTGCTTCGAGTACCGGCGGCGTTTCGCAGCAGCGGGCGATCGTCGCCTCGAGTTCCTCGTCGGAGCGATACGTGAGCGAGATGGGGCTCGAAGAAGAACCGACCGTGAGCAGGTGCCGGGCCAGCAGGTCGGTCCGACCGGGTCGAACCGCCTCGTGGCGCAGGATCCGTCGGTCGTCGACCTCGGTGACCGGCACGAGGCCCATGATCCCCGTCTGGACGTGGCGGCCGTCCGGGGTGTCGATTCCCATGCGGTACAGGAAGAGCACGGGCTCGTCGTGGCTCCGGTACGCACCTATGTCGTAGAGCCGGTCCATGGAGTCGGTGCAGTAGTCGATCAGGGCGTCGATGTCGTCGCGTTCCTCAGGCGGGACGTCCTCCCGCGAACGGGTGACATGGAGGAAGCTGTACCGGTTCTCGGCTGCCATGGTTGCCCGTTGCGCCGGCGAGTAGGCGTCGTACGGGCCGGAGACGACGCGGTCCGCCCAGTCGGGATCTACAACCAGCCCGGGAAAGGGCCGGAGGACCTCATGGTCACTCATGCGTCGCGTTCCGAGGCCTGTACCTGGATGACGTGCTCGAGCCCGGCGAGCTTCCGGACGAGTTCCTCGGTGACCTTGCCCGAGACATCGATGATGCCTATGGCGGAGTTGGAGCCCTGGAAGACACGGTTCTCCATCGTCTGCACGTTGATTGCGGCGGCGCGTAGCACCTCGAGGGCGCTGGCAAGCACACCGACCCGGTCGAAGTGGCGGATGGTGATCGTTGCGGTGCCGATGCGGGAGGGGGAGACGTTGACACAGTTCATCAGGTCGCCCGCCCGGTAGGCCTCTATGACGTCGATCGAGCCCGAGGCCGTGGCGTCCTGCGCCTGTTGCGTGGATGCACCGATGTGGTGGGTGCCGACCACGTTGGGGTGCTGCGCCAGTGCCGACGTGAACTCGGCGGTGTCGCTACCGGGCTCGTTGCAAAAGACGTCCAGTCCGGCGCGGATGCCCTTGGCATCCATGGCCGCGATGAGGGCGGCCTCGTCGACCATTTCGCCGCGGCTGGTGTTGAGCAGGATGGCGCCCGGCTTCATCCTGTCGAGGAAGTCGGTATCGACCAGGCCGGCCGTGGAGGTACCGCCGGGTACGTGGATGGAGACGATGTCGGATTCACGAAGCAACCCATCGAGGCCGTCGATGAGCTTCACGCCGGCTGCACGGATGCGGGCCTCGGTCTCCGGCGTACGGCCCGGCTTGCGCTCGGCGACGACGGTGAGTCCGAAACTGCGGGCCCGTTCGGCCACCGCCATCCCGATTGCCCCGACGCCGATGATGCCGAGGGTCTTGCCGAAGATGCCGTCGGACCGGCTGTATGCCTGCTTGTCCCAGATTCCGTTGCGGAGGTCGGCGGTGGCGTCTGCGATGTGCCGGTCGATGGCGAGGAGCAGGCCCATCGTGAGCTCTGCGACGGCCAGCGAGTTCGTGCCGGGCACGTTGCAGACGTAGATGCCGGCGTCGGCGGCGGCCTTGCAGTCGATGGTGTTGGTGCCGGCCCCCGATCGGACGATCAGGCCGAGCCTGTCGGAACCGGCGATGGTGTCGGCAGTGACCACGGTGCTGCGGACGACGAGCACGTCGACGCCGCCGATCGCACCCGGTAGGTCGTCGGCAGTGAGGTCGCCACGGACCTCGCATTCGTCGCCCCGGGAGCGCAACTGGTCGACGAATTCCTCGGGAAGGGAATCGGCAAAGAGAATCTTCATCTTGTTGCTCCCTGGGCACGTCGACGCCGGCATCTGTAATGCGGGCACCGGGGTAGCCTTCGCGGACCGGTGCCGAAGCCTACGCAGGCGGTCCCGGACTGGCAATGGAGAAAGCAGCAGCACCGGCCGTTGAACGGGTGTAGAGAGCACAGGGGGTCCTGGGATGACCGTGCGTGGGATGAACCGGAACGTCATCATCAGTTGCGCCGTGACCGGTGCCGGAGACACCGCCGGACGCAGCGAACACGTGCCGGTGACGCCGCAACAGATCGCCGAGGCGGCGCTCGATGCCGCCAGGGCGGGAGCGGCGATCGTGCACTGCCACGTCCGCGACCCTGAGACGGGCAAGGGCACCCGGACCGTTGCCTACTACCGGGAGGTGGTGGAACGCATCCGCGAACAGGACGATGAGGTGGTCATCAACCTGACGGCCGGCATGGGCGGCGACCTCGTGGTCGGCCCCGACGACGATCCGATGGCATGGCAGGACGGCACCGACATGGTCGGTGGCATCGAACGCCTGGCACACGTCGAGGCGATCCGGCCGGACATCTGCTCGATGGACTGCGGGTCGCTCAACTTCGGCAACCACAACGAGGTCTACGTATCGACTCCCGACATGCTCCGCATCATGGCCGAGAGGGTCCGGGAACTCGGCGTGCGCCCGGAGCTCGAGATCTTCGATACCGGCAACTTCTGGTTCGCCGAGACCATGATCAGCGAAGGGCTGATCGACGCCCCGTACTGGTTCCAACTCTGCCTCTCGATCCCGTACGGCACGCCGCTCGACATCGGGCTCCTGATCGCCATGGTGAACCGCCTTCCCGCCGAGGCCGAGTTCACGTCGTTCGCACTCGGTGCGATGCAGATGCCGATGGTTGCCCAGTCCGTGATGCTCGGCGGCCACGTGCGGGTAGGCCTCGAGGACAACCTGTACCTCGAGCGGGGCGTGCTGGCCACCAACGCGCAGTTGGTGGAAAAGGCGGTGAAGATCGTCGAGTTGATGGGTGCCTCGGTCCAGACGCCGATCGATGCCCGCAAGACCCTCGGGCTGGGCTGAGCAGCACCACCACGTCGGGGAGGGGCACAACACACATGACCGACGTGACGCGAACCATCGGGGTCGTGGGAACCGGTGTCATCGGCGCCGGCTGGGCGGTCCGGTTGTTGGCCCGTGGTCACGATGTCGTGGCCTGGGATCCCGCTCAGGGGGCCGAGGAGCGCCTGCGCGCCGCCGTGGAGTGGGCGTGGCCCTCGGCCACGAGGCTCGGCCTGTTCCCCGGTGCCGACCGGTCCCGCCTCGAGTTCGTGGCGACCGCCGAGGAACTGGCCGCCGGGGTCGACTTCGTCCAGGAGAGCGCACCAGAGAGGGAAGAGGTCAAGCGACCCCTCATCCAGGCCCTGGCCGCCAACTCGGGCCCTGAGGTCGTCATAGCCTCGAGTTCCTCCGGCCTGCTCCCGACCCGCCTTCAGGAAGGCTGTGAGCATCCCGGCCGGATCCTGATCGGCCATCCCTTCAACCCCGTCTACCTGCTGCCCCTTGTCGAGATCGTCGCCGGAGAGCAGACCTCGCCTGAGGCGGTGGAGGCGGCCCGGTGCCACTACGACGACCTCGTGATGTACCCGCTTCTCGTCCGCACCGAGATCGAGGGCTACCTCGCCGACCGTCTCCAGGAGGCGCTCTGGCGCGAGGTGCTGCACCTCGTCAACGACGGGGTCGCATCGACGGCCGAACTGGACGATGCCATCACCTATGGGCCGGGGCTGCGCTGGGCCGGCATGGGCACGAACCTCACGTTCCACCTGGCCGGCGGCGAGCAGGGCATGCGGCACATGCTCCGTCAGTTCGGTCCGACCCTGAAGTTGCCGTGGACGAAGCTCGTGGCCCCTGACCTCACCGACGAACTGGTCGGTGCGATGGCCGACGGCTGCCTCGCACAGGCCGACGGCCGTTCGATCGACGACCTGGATCGCCTGCGCGACGACTACGTCATCAACGTGATGCGCTCCCTGCGCCCGCTCGACCTCGGGGCGGGACGGATCGTCGCCGAGCGGGAGGCCCGCATCCACTCAGCGTCGCTCACGGACCCGTGGGCCGAGGGCGACGACGTGGCTGCTCCGCTGGACCTCTACCGGGGCGAGGTCGAACCAGACTGGGTCGACTACAACGGCCACATGTCCGAATGGGCGTTCCTGACCGCCTTCGGATGGGCGTCCGACAAACTGTTCCGTTACATCGGCATCGATGAGGACTACCGCGCCTCTGGCAACACCTTCTTCACCGCCGAGACGCACATCAACTTCGTGGCCGAGGCGGCGCTCGGCGACCCGCTCCGCATCACCACCCAGGTGCTCGGCGTCGATGCAAAGCGGCTTCACATCTTCCACTCCATGGAGCATGCGGAAACCGGCGAACTGTTGGCGACGACCGAGCAGATGCTGCTCCACGTCGACACCGGTGCCGGTCGAACCGCTCTGATCCTCGACCGACCCGCAGCCGCCCTGGCTGCACTTGCCGCCACCCACGGCGACCTTCCCGTTCCACCCCAGGTGGGGCGCGTGATGTCGTTCGGCTGACAACGGGAGTCCCCAATGGAGTTTTCACCCACCGACGAACAGGAGATGGTCGTCGATACGGTCCGCACGTTCGTCGAGCGCGAGCTCGTCCCGTACGAGGATGAGGTCGAGCGGCTCGGCGACGTGCCTCGGGAACTCGTCGAACAGATTCGGGAGCGGTCGCTGGCTGCCGGCATCTATGCCGCCAACATGCCGGCCGACCTCGGTGGCGGGGGCCTCGACAACGTCACGATGGCGATGGTGGACCGGGCGTTCGGTTGGACGCAGTACGCCCTCCACTACATCGTTGCCAGGCCGTCGAACATCCTCCAGGCCTGCACCGGCGACCAGGTCGACGAGTACCTGCTGCCCACGATCCGGGGAGAGCGGGTCGACTGCCTGGCCATGAGCGAGCCAGGGGCCGGATCCGATGTCCGGGGCATGACCTGTCGGGCAGTTCGGGATGGCGACGACTACGTCATCAACGGCACCAAGCACTTCATCAGCCACGCCGATCTGGCCGACTACACGATTCTGTTCGTCGCCACCGGCGAGGAGGAGACATCGAGGGGCTCGAAGAAGCTGATCACGTCGTTCCTCGTCGATCACGACACTCCCGGGTTCGAGGTCGCCCCCGGCTACAACTGCGTGTCCAACCGCGGCTACCACAACATGATCCTCAACTTCGACGACTGCCGGGTTCCGGCGTCCAAGGTCCTCGGCGAGGAGCACCGAGGCTTCGAGGTGGCCAACGAGTGGCTCGGGGCGACGCGCCTGCAGGTGGCTGCGATCTGCCTGGGTCGGGCCGACCGGGCATTCCGGGTGGCGCTCGAGTGGGCGGCGGATCGGGAGCAGTTCGGTCAGAAGATCGGCAGGTTCCAGGGTGTCTCGTTCAAGCTCGCCGACATGCAGACCAAGCTCGTAGAGGCAGAGCTCATGACCTATCGGGCGGCCTGGCTGATGGACGAGGGTCGGATGACCGACGGCGATGCCGCCATGGCGAAGATCTCCGCGACCGAGATGCTGCAGTTCGTGGCCGACGAGGCCATCCAGGTCCTCGGCGGAATGGGCCTCATGGACGAACTGCCGCTCGAGCGCATCTGGCGCGATGCCCGGGTGGATCGCATCTGGGACGGCACCAGCGAGATTCAACGGCACATCGTCAGTCGGCAACTGCTCCGACCCCTCGGGTCCTGAGCTCCCATCCATGATGGTCCGGGGCCCGCTCGAGCGGCTGCTCGCTCCACGGTCGCTCGCCTTCGTCGGCGGCCGTCCGGCGGAGATCGCCATCGAGCAGTGCCGGGCGCTCGGCTTCGAGGGCGACCTCTGGCCGGTGCACCCGACCAGGGCCGAGGTGTGCGGTCTTCCGGCATTCCCGAGCGTCGACGACCTTCCGGGCGTCCCGGATGCCGTCCTCGTAGCCGTGAACCGGGTTGCCACGGTCGAGGTGGTTGCACGCCTTGCAGCGATGGATGCAGGTGCCGCCGTCTGCTACGCCTCGGGATTCGCCGAAGTGGGCGACGAGGGCGTAGCTCTCCAGGAAGCCCTGGTCGCCGCCGCCGGCGACATGCCGCTGGTGGGCCCGAACTGTTACGGCACGTTGTCGGCGACGACAGGTGCCGCCCTGTGGCCCGATCAGCAGGGTCTGTCACGTACCGGGAAGGGCATCGCCCTGGTCACCCAGAGTGGCAACATCGGCCTCAACCTCACGATGCAGACGCGGCCGATGGCGATCGCCCACCTGCTCACCCTGGGCAACCAGGCGATGGTCGGCATCGAGGACTGTGTCGAGGCGTTGGCCGCCGATGGGTCGGTGACCGCCATTGGGCTACACATAGAGGCGTTGCACGACGTCGGACGGTTCTCGGCGGCCTGTGCGGTGGCTGCGGCTCGACGCCTGCCGATCGTCGCACTCAAGACGGGAACCTCGTCGACCGGTGCCGCGATCGCCGTCTCGCACACGGGATCGATGGTCGGCAGCGACTCCGCCTACGGGACGCTCTTCGAGCGGCTCGGCATCCACCGGGTCCGGTCGATCCCCGAGTTCCTCGACACCCTCCATGTGCTCGATTCGGTGGGTCCGCTCCCGGGAAATCGACTCGTGAGCCTGAGTTGTTCCGGTGGTGAGGCGTCCATCGTCGCCGACCGGGCCGAGGCGCTCGATCTGGCATTCGCGGCGTTCGACGCCGGACAGGCCGAGCGGATCGCCGGCACGCTGTCGGAGTTCGTCGCAATCTCAAATCCACTCGACTACCACACCTTCATCTGGGACGACGAGGAACGCCTGTCAGGTTGCTTCACTGCAGCGCTCGACGGGCCGTCCGACGCTGCGATGCTGGTGCTCGACTTCCCGAGTGAGGGGCTCGACGATTCGAGTTGGTGGCCGACCCTTCAGGCCTTCGGCGCCGCCGCACGGGGCACGGGCACTCCGGGGCTGGTGGTCGGGTCGATGGCCGAGAACCTCCCTGCAGCGGTCGAGGCGGCAGCCGTCGAACTGGGCCTGGTACCGGTGCGCGGCATAGATGCGGCCCTGCTCGGCCTCGAGGCGGCTGCCCGCTGGGGCCGTCACGTGCCGTCGGGCATCCCCGATCCGGTTCGCCGGTCGACCGGAGGGCTACGGGTGCTGCAGGAGGACGAGGCGAAGCGCCTCCTGGTCGCTGCAGGCATCCCGATTCCCGTCGGCGAGGAGGTCGAGGCGACCCGTGCTGTCGACGCTGCGGACCGAATCGGCTTCCCGGTCGTGGTCAAGGCGACCGGGGTTGCCCACAAGAGTGACGTGGGCGGCGTCGTCCTGGACCTGGGTGACGGACCTGCAGTGGCGGAGGCTGCCGGCCGGATGGGCGGCACGGTCCTCGTCGAACAACATGTGGGTGACGTCGTCGCCGAACTGCTCGTCGACGTTCGCCGCGAACCCCCGGTCGGATGGCTGCTCACGTTGGGTGCGGGTGGCACGCTCGTCGAACTCGTGCGCGACACGGTGTCGCTGCTTCTCCCCGTCGAAGCCGACGACGTACGTCGTGCGCTCGGTGGGCTCGGCATAGCCCGGTTGCTCGCCGGGCACCGTGGTCGACCACCTGCCGACATCGATGCGATCATCGAGGTCGTGGAACACCTGCAGCGACTCCTGTACGAGCATCCGGAACTCGTAGAGGTCGAGATCAATCCGCTGCTGGCCCGCCCGTCGGGGGCGGTCGTCGCCGATGCACTCATCACCGTCGAGAGGGGAGGGGCATGAGCGGTTCCGTCACCACAACCCGCAACGACGGGGTACTCGAGGTCGTGCTCGACCGACCCGGGGCCAACGCCATCGACGCTGCCACCAGTCGTGAACTGGGCGAGGTCTTCGCCGAGCTTCGCGACGACCCCGTGTTGCGTGTCGCGATCTTCACCGGCGCCGGGGAGCGCTTCTTCTCCGCCGGATGGGACCTCGCCGCCGCAGCCGGTGGCGAGGCGTTCGAGGCCGACTACGGCATCGGCGGCTTCGGCGGTTTCCCGGAACTGCCCGGGAGGAACAAGCCGGTGATCTGTGCCGTCAACGGCATGGCCGTGGGCGGAGGTTTCGAGATCGCCATGGCCGCCGACCTCGCGGTCGCCGCCGACCATGCCACCTTCTTCCTTCCCGAGACCGGGCTCGGCATCATCCCGGATGCCGGAGCGATCCGACTACCGCGGATACTGCCACCGGCGGTCGCCAACGAGGTCCTGTACGCAGGCCGTCGACTCGATGCCGCCGAGGCGCTGCGATGGGGTCTCGTCAACGCAGTGGTGCCCGCCGAACGACTTCTGGACGAGGCCCGTGAACTTGCCGGTCGCATCGTGGATGCGGCCCCGCTCGCGGTGGAGGCGGTCATGGCGGTCGATCGGGAGACGAACGCACTCGCCCTCGACGAGGCGTTCGCCCACCTGCGGTCCGGACAACTCGACGCCTACGAACGCATGCTCTCCTCCGAGGACTCCGAGGAGGGGCCACGGGCCTTCACCGAGAAGCGCGACCCCCACTGGCAGGGCCGGTAGGACCACCAACAGGAAAAGGAAATCGGGCCTGCTGCGCTAGGTTTCCGTGGCACAGCACATCGGGCGCATGTCGCCAGATGACCAATCATGGGAGACACGATGAGCCAGCGCCTGACGACGCCGATGGTCCGGGAGGACGGTCGCCTACGCGATGCCACCTGGGACGAGGCCCTCGAACGGGCCGCTGCCGGGTTCCGTAGTGTGATCGACGAACACGGTCCGACGTCATTCGGCATCTTCAGCTGCTCGAAGACGACCAACGAGGTCAACTACGCAGTCCAGCGCTTTGCCCGGTCCGTCGTCGGATCGAACAACATCGACAGCTGCAATCGAACTTGACATGCTCCCAGCGTCGTCGGTCTGGCGACGGTCTTCGGAGCAGGCGGGGGGACATCTTCGTACCAGGAGGTCGAGGAGACCGACCTCATCCTCATCTGGGGTTCGAATGCACGGGCCGCCCACCCCGTCTACTTCCACCATGTCCTGAAGGGCCTCCGCAACGGCGCCCGGATGTGGGCGGTCGACCCTCGGCGTTCGGCATCGGCCAGGTTTGCCGATGCGTGGCTGGGGCTGAACGTCGGCACCGACATCGCACTGGCCAACGGGGTCGCCCGGGAGATCATCGCCGCCGACATGGTCAACCGTGAGTTCGTCGACAGGGCCACCATCGGCTACGAGGAGTTCGCCGCATTCGTCGACGAATGGACCCTCGAACGCACCGAAGAGGTCACCGGCGTGCCGGCCCGGGGCATCCGCGAAATGGCACATGCCTACGCCACGGCCCCGACGGCCCAGATCCTCTGGACGCTCGGAATCACCGAACACCACACCGGCGTCGACAACGTGCTTTCGCTGTGCAACCTGTCCCTCCTCACCGGCCACATCGGCCGCTGGGGATCGGGCCTCTGCCCGCTGCGCGGCCAGAACAACGTGCAGGGCGGCGGCGACATGGGCGCACTTCCCAACAAGCTGCCGGGCTTCCAGGACATCGGGGACGGCGAGGCACGGGCCAGGTTCGAGGCGACCTATGGCACGGCGATCCCTGCGGAGAACGGCTGGAACCTCACCGAGATGTTCGAGGCCATGGGTCGCGATGAACTCAAGGCCCTGTGGGTAATCGGCGAGAACCCCGCCGACTCGGAGGCAGACGTCAACCACGCCCGCCGACTGCTCGGAAGGCTCGACGTAATGGTCGTCCAGGACGTGTTCATGACCAGGACCGCCGAGATGGCAGATGTCGTACTGCCGGCTGCCCTCGGGTGGGTGGAGTCGGACGGAACCGTCACCAGCAGCGAACGCCGTGTCCAGCGCACCCGGGCAGCGATTCCGCCCCCCGGCCTGGCCCGTCAGGAGATCGACATCGTCGCCGAGATGGCCGAGCGCATGGGCGCAACTGGCTGGGGCCGCCCGACCGCCGGTGAACTCTGGGAGGAACTCCGCACGCTCTCGCCGATGCACGCCGGCATGTCGTGGGAACGGATCGAGGTCGAGGGCGGCATCCAGTGGCCATGCCCCGACGACGACCACCCCGGCAGCCCGTTCCTGCACGGTCGCCTCTGGGAGAACCCGGTTGGCGGGCGACCCGCCCCGTTCTCGTGCGTGCAATGGAGGCCGCCGATTGACGAACTCACCGAAGAGTTTCCGCTCCGGCTCACCACCGGCCGGGCCCTCGATTCGTACAACACCGGGGTCCAGTCCGGAAGGTACAACTCGCCGATCCGCTCCGGCGAGGCGCTCGAGCTTTCGACGGCGGACGCCGTCGCACTGGGTGTCCAGGCCGGTGAGCTGGTCAGCGTCTCGTCACGCCGCGGATCCATCGAGATGACCGTGGCGATCGACGCCACCCTGCAGGTCGGCCTGGCGTTCACGACGTTCCACTTCCCGGACGTTGCCGACGTCAACCAGTTGACCTCGGATGCCTACGACCCGAAGTCCGGCACCGCCGAATTCAAGGCGGCGGCCATCCGGGTCGACAAGTTGGAGGCGAGGGCCGATGCCTGACCTGCGGTTCGGTGATGCCGGACCCACCGACGAAGAGCGCATCGCCGTCGACGAGGTCGTCGCCGACCTCGGCGCCGTGTTGGTCGTGGAGGGCGAGCGCCTCGTGTACGCAGGACGGGCACGGACCGCCGAGCGCCGACACCTGCTGTTGCCGGCGCTCCACGCCATCCAGCGGGCCTCGGGCTGGATCAGTCCCGGCGGGCTCGACTACGCCTGCCGGCAACTCGAGGTGCCGCCAGCCGAGGCCTACGGCGTGGCGACCTTCTACCACCTGTTCACGCACGAGGTGCCGACGGCCACCGACGTGGTGCACGTCTGCGACGACGTCGCCTGCCGGCCGGTTGGTGCACTCGACCTGATCGACGAACTGCGTGCCGCCGGCCACCACGTGAAGGCCAGCCCGTGCCTCGGACAATGTGAACGGGGACCGGCCGTGCTGGTCCAACGCACCGGCGGCCACGACCTCACGATCGCACCAGGTTCCGTCGACGGGGTCGCCGTGGCGATCTCGGGCCGCACCTCCTCCCCCTCGGCCACCCTGCACCAGGCGGGCTCGCCCGGCCTGCGGCTGCTCGCCCGGGTAGGCGTAGTCGATCCCGGGAGCCTCGATGACTACCGTGCCAACGGTGGCTATCGGGCGCTCGACGCAGCGCTGGCCATGGGACCGGACCGGGTCATCGAGGAGGTGACCACCGCCGGCCTCTCCGGTCGTGGCGGCGCCGCCTTCCCGACAGGCGTCAAGTGGCGTGGCGTGGCCGACCAGCAGGGCCGACCCCGTCACCTGGTCTGCAACGCCGACGAGTCCGAGCCCGGGACCTTCAAGGACCGGGTTGTCATGGAGGGCGACCCGTTCTCCCTGGTCGAGGCCATGACGATCGCCGGCATCGCCATCGGCGCCGAGCAGGGTTGGCTCTACCTCCGCGGCGAGTATCCGGTGGCCGCCCACCGCCTGCGCTCCGCCATCGAACAGGCGCGGGTTGCCGGCCTGCTCGGTGACGATGTCGCCGGGTCCGGGAAGCGCTTCGACATCGACCTGCGCGTCGGCGCCGGCGCCTACATCTGCGGCGAGGAGACGGCCCTTTTCAACTCGATCGAGGGCTTCCGGGGCGAGCCCCGCAACAAGCCGCCGTTCCCGACGACGCACGGCCTCTTCGGCCAGCCCACGGCGATCAACAACGTCGAGACGCTGGTCAACGTGCTCCCGATCATGGTGGATGGTGGCGAGGCCTACAGGGCCACCGGAACCGAACGCTCGCCGGGTACCCGACTCTTCTGCCTCAGCGGCAGGGTGGCGAACCCCGGCATCTACGAGCACGAGTTCGGGATCACCCTGCGCGGCGTCCTCGAGGCGGCCGGTGGTGTGATCGGCGCCGACGAACCCCATGCCGTACTGCTCGGTGGGGCGGCCGGCTTCTTCGTCCGTTCCGGACAACTCGACCTCCCGCTGACCCTCGAGGACACGCGTGCTGCCGGCGTGTCGCTCGGCTCCGGCGTCGTCATGGTGTTCGGCGAGGAGGACGACATGGTCGACACGGTGCGCCGCGTGGCCGAGTTCTTCCGCGACGAGTCCTGCGGCCAGTGCGTGCCCTGCCGGGTCGGCACGATCCGCCAGGAGGAGGTCCTGGCCCGACTCCGCGACGGGGCGACCCTCGATGCCGAGCGCGACCTCCTCGACGACCTGGCGGCGGTCATGGGCGACGCCTCGATCTGTGGGCTCGGCCAGATGGCGTCCGGCGCCGTCCGTTCCGCCCTGGACCTCGGCCTGCTGGAGGGTTCCCGATGAACGACATCCCGGTTTCCACACCTCGTCGCCTGGTCGAGTTGACCATAGATGGTGGGACCGTCCGGGTTCCCGAGGGGTCGACGATCCTGGACGCCTGCCGGCAGGAGGGCATCGACACGCCCACGCTGTGCTGGGCCGAGAACCTCACGCCCGTCAACGTCTGTCGCGTCTGCGTCGTCGAGGTCGAGAACTCCCGGGTGCTCGTGCCTTCGTGTTCGCGTGCGGTGGAGGACGGAATGGTCGTGGCCACCGACTCCGAGAAGGTTCGCACAAGTCGGAAGATGGTCTACGAACTCCTGGCCTCGTCGGTCGACCTGGACCGGGCGGACGCCGAAGTCCACGCCTGGATGGACCACTACGGCGCCGACCCCTCACGAATGGGGGACAGGGGTGACATCGCCACCGTGGCACAGCGGCCAAAGGTCCAGGATGACCTCTATGTACGCGATTACGAGCACTGCATCCTCTGTTACAAGTGCGTCGAGGCCTGCGGGGAGGACGCCCAGCACACCTTCGCCATCGCCACGGCCGGACGGGGTTTCGACGCCCACATCTCCACCGAGTTCGACGTCACGCTGCCCGACTCCGCCTGCGTCTACTGCGGCAACTGCATCGGCGTGTGCCCAACGGGTGCGCTCGTGTTCAAGACCGAGCACGACATGCGCGAGGAGGGCTCATGGGACGAGGAAGCCCAGAGTGTCACCACCACGGTCTGTACGTTCTGCGGCGTGGGCTGCAACCTCGAACTCCACGTCCAGGAGGAGCGGATAGTCAAGGTCACCTCGCCGGCCGACCACTCGGTCACGAACGGCCACCTCTGCATCAAGGGCCGCTTCGGCTGGCGGCACGCGCAGTCGTAGCCCCGGACCCTTCCGTCAGGCGTCACCTCCGGTCTTGACGAGGGTGACCACCCAGCCCTCGATGCCCGCCCCCGGCAGGTGCTCGCCGTGCTGGCGGAACGTGGTGGTTGCGAGGCCGTCCGCCTCCACGGCGTCGAACTCGGCCGGCATCGAGCCCTCGTCCCAGAAGTGGTCGTTCAGGCCGACGACGACCACCCCGCCGGGGCGGACGGCGCGCAGCACATCCCGGAGGGCGTCGGCCCGGATGTGGCCGAACGAGAACACGCCGACGGCCGTCGCCGCGTCATAGGTGGCATCGGCGACGTCGAGGCCCTGGTTCAGGTCCGCTTCGAAGAGGGTTTCGTAGGCACCGGTCTCGACGGCCAGGGCGAGCATGGAGGGGGAGAGGTCGCAGCCGTCGATCAACTCATAGCCGCCCCGGGCCAGTGCCACTCCGGAGAGGCCGCTCCCGCAACCCACGTCGAGGACCCGGGCATCGGGACCGACGCCCGAGGCCAGGAGGGCGCGGGTGCAGCGTTCGGGCTGGGCATACCGGTTCTCCTCGCCGATCTCGGTGTCGTAGGTCCCTGCCCAGGCCTCGTAGTGCGCCAGGGTGGCCTCGGTCGTCTCGAGGCCGTAGGAGGAAGGGAGGAACTTCTCGTCGCCCAAGGTGTCGTCCTCCTGTCGTGGCCGGTCGCAGTGCCCCGGCAGGTTAGGGTCCCGCGGCAGATTGCGTCCCGGACCGGAGGACCCTCGATGGACAGTGATGAGAGGACGGCGTCATCTGACCACCCAGAGGTGGCCCACCTCCCACAACGCAAGGCGGTGAGGGTCAGGGACGAACGGCCCTGGTGGGACACCTTCCCCTGGTGGGGCCTCATCATCTCCGCCGTTCTCATCTGGATGGCAGTCCAGATCGTCCAGAACGACGATTACAACCTCGCCTGGGAGCGGATCTACCCCGGCCTGCGCATCACCGTCAGGACGACGTTCCAGGCGTTCGGAATTGCCCTCATCATCGGCCTGGTCACCGGCGTCGGGCAGATCTCGCGCAACGTTGTCGTCCGTAACCTGTCACGCACCTACGTCGAGTTCATCCGGGGCATTCCGATCCTGCCCCTGATCTTCACGGTGGCGCTGATCGTCGTGCCGTGGGCCCAGGACCGCATCGGTTACAAGATCGGTTTCGAGATGCGGGCGACCGTGACCCTGGCCCTCATCTACGGCGCCTACATGGCGGAGATCTTCCGCGGCGGCATCCAGTCGATCCCGCCCGGTCAGGCCGAGGCTGGTCGGTCACTCGGCCTTTCGGGGCGCCAGACCATGCGCTCCGTGGTACTCCCGCAGGCCATGCGGGCGATCATCCCGCCGCTCGGCAACGACTTCATCGCCGTGCTCAAGGACACATCGCTGCTCTCGGTCCTCGGCGTGCTCGAGATCACACAGAAGACCCGTCAGTTCTCAGCGAGCACCTTCAAGTTCCGGGAGGGCTACTTCGTCGTTGCCTTCATCTACCTCTGCCTCACCCTCGGCCTGTCGATCCTGCTCGGGGTGCTCGAGCGTCGGATGACCAGGGACCGGAAGGGAGAGCGCTGAGATGGCCGTACACACCGATTCCAGCACCACCTCGATGATCTCCCTCCGGGGGCTCACCAAGACGTTCGACAAGACCATCCACGCCGTGCGCAACTTCGACCTCGAAATCGTCGAGGGCGAGGTGGTCGTCATCGTGGGCCCCAGCGGCTCCGGCAAGTCGACGGTGCTGCGCTGCATCAACCTCCTGGAGATACCCACCGAGGGCTTCGTCACGGTCGACGGCTTCGAACTCACCGACGTCAGGACCGATATCGACCACGTACGGGCCGAGGTCGGAATGGTCTTCCAGCAGTTCAACCTCTTCCCACACCTCACCGTCCTCCAGAACATCACCCTGGCGCAGCGCAAGGTACGAGGGCGTGGCAGGGCCGAGGCCGAGGAGGAGGCGGCCCGCCAGTTGGCCCGGGTCGGGATTCCCGAGAAGGCCGACGCCTATCCCCGCCAACTCTCGGGAGGCCAGCAGCAGCGCGTCGCCATCGCCCGGTCCCTTGCCATGGACCCCAAGGTGATGCTCTTCGACGAGCCGACCTCGGCGCTCGACCCGGAGATGGTCAAGGAGGTGCTCGACGTCATGCTCGAGCTCGCCTCCGAGGGAATGACGATGGTGGTGGTCACCCACGAGATGGGGTTCGCCAAGGCCGCCGCCGATCGCCTCGTGTTCATCGACGAGGGTGAGATCGTCGAGGTCGGACCTCCGGAGGAGGTCTTCTCCAACCCGAGGCACGAGCGCACCCGGGCGTTCTTCGACAAGATCCTCTACTGACCCGGCGGAGCGGGCGGGCACCTACGCTGCGCAGGTGGCCCTCCATCTGACCGACGAAGACGCCCGTCGCCTGGACGGGGGCGACGGTCCGGCCATCCGACTGGCGATGCGCGTGGTGGTCCGCCTGGCGGAGGCCCTCGGTGCGGAGGAACTGCTCGACATCTCCGCTGCCCATGTCGACTCGTGCATGTACCACGGGCGGGCTCCGCTGGAATTCGCCGAACGCCTGGCCGCCGACGGGGCGACCGTCGTCGTGCCCACGACCCTGAACGCGTCGTCGCTCGACCTCCTGCACCCCGACCTGTACCGGGGGGATCCCGAGGAGGGTCTCCTGGCCCGGCGCCTCATGGATGCCTACGTCGGCATGGGTTGTCGGCCCACCTGGACATGTGCCCCCTACCAACTGGAGGAACGCCCCGCTTTCGGGGAGCAGATCGCCTGGGCCGAGTCGAACGCCATCGCCTTCGCCAACTCGGTGCTCGGTGCACGCACCGACCGCTACGGCGACTTCGTCGACATCTGTGCGGCTGTCACGGGCCGGGCGCCGGCGGCGGGCCTCCACCTCGACGAGAACCGCCGAGCCACCATCGTCTTCCGCCTCGGCGAGCTGACGCCCGAGTTGTACACCAGTTCGTTGCTGCCGCAGGTTCTCGGAACGCTCGTCGGCTCGGTGGTCGGGAACCGGGTTCCGGTCATCGATGGCGTGCCCGACCCGCCGGGGGAGGACTGGTTGAAGGCGTTGGGATCTGCCGCCGCTTCTGCCGGAAGCGTCGGGATGTTCCACGTCGTCGGGGCAACCCCCGAGGCGCCGACCCTGGAGGTAGCACTGGGAGGCCGGCAACCAGACGAGGTGGTCGTCGTGAGACCCGATGACCTGCGCCGGACCCGAGACCTGTTGACCACGGCGGTCGGTAGCGACCTTGCGACCGTCAGCCTCGGGACACCGCACTACTCGGTCGCTGAGATCGGCCGCTTCGTCGAGGCACTCGCCGGCCGCAACGTGCACCCGACGGTCGACGTGTACATCTCGACGGGCCGGGGAGTGCTCGACGAAGTCGAGGACCGTGGGTGGGCAGAAGGCCTGCGGTCAGCCGGCGTGACGATTGTGACCGACACCTGCACCTACGTGACCCCGATTCTTCGCGAAACCTCGAGGCCGGCCATGACCGACTCGGCAAAGTGGGCCTACTACGCCCCGGGCAACCTCGGCGTCGATGTGGTGTTGGCGAGCACACGGGAGTGCGTCGAGTCGGCCGTCGCAGGCAAGGTGGTTCTGGACGATGCGATCTGGACCGAAGGTCACTTCGATGGCTGAGCCACCGCAGGTCCAGGTCGCAGGTCCGCCTTCGGGTCCGGTCGAAGGCGTGGTGCTGCACCTCGACGAACCGCTCAGCTTCTGGGGCGGCCTCGATTCTGCGAGCGGTGAGATCATCGATCGCCACCATCCCCAGTTGGGCAGCTCGGTCGCCGGCCGGGTGCTCGTCATGCGCACCGGCCGCGGCTCGAGCTCGGGAAGTTCGGTCCTCCTCGAGGCGGTCCGATGCGGTACGGCGCCAGCGGCGATCGTGATGGTCGAGGCGGACGCGATCGTGGCGTTGGGTGCGATCGTCGCGGACGAGTTCTACGGCGTCGCGTTGCCGGTTGTGCTGGTGAGCGAGGCGGAGTTGGCTGGTTTGTGCACCGGGATCCGAGTGGGCATTGATCGTGACGGCACGGTCAGAACGATCAACGCTGACTGACCAACCGGCTTCTCCACGGTGGCGGGCGTCGCCGGGCACGGTTCGGTCGCCGGGGTACGGCTCCCTCATCCGTACCCGATGCCCCCCTCCTCGAGCCACCTCCGGTGCTCATCACCCTCGACCACGTCTTCCACCAGGCGGGGCACCCCATCGTCCTTTCCGGGGGGAGGGGGGTGGTCGGAAGTTGGCCAGGGGTCGGGGCTGACCGGTCTTCAGGGCTTGTCGGGGATCCAGGGCTCTGTGGTGATGCCGAGGCCGTCGGCGATGCGGTTGGCGTATGCGTAGTAGGCGGTCACCTCGGCGATGTCGAGGATGTCGCGGTCGCTGAACCCGACAGTTCGGAGGGCGTCGATGTCGGATTCGGCAACTTCGCCCGGTGCGGTGGTCAGTCGGATCGCGTACCCGAGCATTGCCCGGCGCTGGTCGGAGATCGGTGCCGAGCGCCAGTCGGCTTCGACGGCAGCCACAAGATCGTCATCCCGGAGAAGCCGGCGCAGACCGCGCCGGTGGTGGGTTACTCAATAGTGACAGTTGTTCTCGAGGCTGACCACGAGAGCAATGAGCTCCCGCTCGACCTTGCGCAGTGTGGCGGTTCCCGCCATAGCCGACGCGTAGAGCCCCAGGTGGGCGCTCAGCCCCCGGGGATTGAGGGAGTGGACGACCATGATGTGGTCGACGCGTCCGTGGACGGGATCGACGACCTCGGCATACAGGTCTGCGAGAGATCCTCCTCCGTCCACCCAGTCGTCGTCGGGAACGGTCCGGATCCATGCCATCAGGTGAGTCTCGCACAGCATCCCGAGGGTGTCGGGAGCTCGGTGGCTCCGGGATGTAGGCAGTCGTCGATACTCGATATCTCGATCCTCCAGGTCGGGCAGACCGCCGGTGGCGGTTCCGAGGCCCACGTCCAGCAGTTCGCTGCCGGATTGATGGCCGACAATGCCGACTTCGTCACCGACTGGCGCGAAGTCGCCACCGCCGGTTGAACCCGGTGACAGGCGCTTTGGCCAACATGTGGGACCGGGGGAGGCCGGTAGTTCCCGAAGTGATACGTTTGCGCCCGGTGCTGGGGGAGTTGGCGGGCAGCCCAGTCTGAGAAACCCGGCCCGATCAGAAGGGGATCCGAATGACCGAACAGGGCGAGCCGATCGTCTCGCTGCAGAACGTCTACAAGATCTTCGGCCCGGACCCCGGGGGCAGGGCCTACGACCTCTCCAGGGCAGGCGTGCACAAGGACGAGGTCCAGCGCCTGTCCGGCCATGTCGTGGGCATGAAGGACATCTCGTTCACCGTGAACAAGGGCGAGATCTTCGTCGTGATGGGCCTGTCGGGTTCCGGAAAGTCCACGGCGATCCGAACCGTCAACAAGCTCCACGACATCACCGCTGGAAAGGTGACAGTCGACGGTACCAATGTCCAGGAACTCCGTGGCTCGGCTCTCCAGACGTTCCGGCGCGAAAAGATGGGGATGGTCTTCCAGCACTTCGCTCTTTTCCCCCACCGGAACATCATCGACAACACGGGCTACGGCCTCAAGGTGCAGGGCGCCCCCAAGAAGGAACGTGATGCTGCCGCACTGAAGGCGTTGGCAATGGTCGGCCTCGAGGCGTACGCCCAGAACGCCGTCGGAGAACTCTCCGGAGGGATGCAGCAGCGTGTCGGCCTGGCCCGGGCGTTGTGCAGCGATCCACCGATCCTGCTCATGGACGAGGCGTTCAGCGCCCTCGACCCGCTCATCCGTCGCCAGATGCAGGACGAGTTGATGATCATCCAGGAGAGGCTCCACAAGACGATCCTGTTCATCACCCACGACCTGAACGAGGCCCTACGTATCGGCAACCGGGTGTGCATCCTGCGCGACGGATACGTCGTCCAGATCGGCACCCCCGAGGAGATCCTGACCGAGCCGGCCAACAGCTACGTCGCCGAGTTCACCCAGGACGTCGATCAGGGCAGGGTCATCGACGTCGTCAACGTCATGCAGGATGCGGTCGTCATCGAAGCATCCGACACCCTTGCATCGGCGGTCGACCGACTCGGTGAGCGGGGAGGCGGCTTCGTCGTCGACGACGCCGGCCGCCCCACGGGGATGCTCGCGGTGGCCGATGCCGGAAGCGCCCTGGCCCACGGCACCTCCCTGTTGGCCGATGTCCTGCGTGCCGACTTCGCCACGACGACGGCCACCGCGCGGCTCAACGAGGTGTACGCGGCGGCCGGCCTCGGCTTTCCGATCGCCGTGCTCGACGACGCCGGGTGCCTCATCGGCGAACTCGAGCCCCGCGAGATCATGGAGGAGATGGGCCGCGTCGAACAGCTCATAGACGGCTTCGAGCGGGAGGTGTTCCTGTGAGTAGCGTGCTGGCCCAATCCGGCGTCCAGAGCGACAACGTCGGCATCTTCGACCCCACGATCCTCGACCAGTGGGAGGTACCGTTCGGAGACTGGATCGACCAGATGGTCGACTGGATCGACGGCAACCTCGCCTGGCTGCTCGATGCCATCCGTTGGCCGTTCGCCTTCCTCCTCGAGAACTTCGTCGACAACGTCCTGTCTGAACTCCCGTGGGTCTGGGTGGTTCTGGCAACAGCGGTCATCGGCGCCCTGGTACGTACGCCGAAGGTCGGGGTGGCAGCCGGCCTCGCCATGGCCTTCTGTGGCCTCCTCGGAACCGCCTACTGGATCGAGACCGTCAGGACGGTCGGCATGGTCCTGGTTGCGGTTGTCCTGTGTGCCATCGTCGGCATTCCCCTCGGGATCCTCTGCGGTCGCCTGGACTCCGTCTGGAACGTGGTCCGTCCCATACTCGACGCGATGCAGGTCGTCCACGCCTTCGTCTACATGCTGCCCGTCATCTTCTTCTGGAGCATCGGCGTGGTGCCCGGGACGATGGTGACAATGGTGTTCGCGCTGCCACCGCTGATTCGACTCACCAACCTGGGCATCAGGCAGGTACCAGAGGACGTGGTCGAGGCCAGCCGGGCCTACGGCGCCACGGAGATGCGCGTCCTCGTCGATGTCCAGCTTCCGCTGGCACGTCCGGCGCTGATGACCGGCCTCAACCAGACGCTGCTCATGTCGATCGCCATGATCGGAATCGCCGCCATCATGGGCGCCGGTGGTCTCGGGCGCCTCGTCTACAAGGCCGTCCAGAACTTCGACATTGCCGCTTCCGCTTCATCCGGCCTGGCACTCTTCCTGGTGGCAGTGGTGATGGACCGCCTCTCACAACCCGAGGTCTCCGACGGTGGCAACATGTTCGCCAGGATCCATCAGGCCTGGACACACCGCACGGATCCGGAAGCACTGCTCGAAGGTGTCGACGATGCATCACCCAGGTCGAAAGACGCGGATGAGGGTGAGAGCTTCGCTCCGTCGACCGGCCGGGAACGGACCGGAATGCTCCTCGTCGGCATCGGTGGAGTAGTGGCGATCCTGTCGCTGTTCATGACCTGGACACAAGATGCCGGTCACCTCAGCGGACACGCCCGTTTCGCCGACAACGACCTCGCCGGGCAGACGTTCGATGGGTTTGCCGCCTCCGGGGGTTCATGGATCGGCTATTTCACCCTCGGCATCGGCCTCTTCCTGGTGATTTCCTCCGTCGTGTTCCTGCGACGCCCCGGCAGCGGGTCCCGGTGGTTCAGTCCCGATGGGGCGACCATGGCATCGATCGCGATGTTGCTCACCGTGCTGACCCATATCGTCGCACGCTCAGCCCCGCTGACCGTGTCCTACAGCCATGGGACCGGGGCGTACCTGGCGCTTGCCGCGGCGGCCGTGGCGACCGTCGGATCGGTCATGGCCCTGATGGTCGCCCCGTACTCGCCGTTGAGGCCGATCAGCCGCAGGATCGGATGGTCCCGGGTCCTATCTGCATCCGTGGCCCTCGTAGTCATCGGGGTCGGCGCCATATCCGGTTGGACCTTCGATGAGCGACTCTCCAACCAGCTCACCGACGAGCAGCAGGCCGAGGTCGCGCGCCTCCAACAGGAAGCCAGGGACTTTCCGGAAACGGCCGCGCTGAACACCCTCGCCGTCGGTCGGATCCACAACACTGCCCGCCTCTCGAGCAAGATAATCCTCGACGGTGTCACCGAGGATGGCGCCGGCCTCGGTCGGTTGGCCCTTGTCACCGGAATGATCGGTGCGGTCTTCATGCTTCCCGCTGCAGGTGTCTTCGGCCACGGTGACCGTTGGAAGTGGCGGTGGAGTGCGGTCACCGGCGGCCTCGGCCTCGGCACCCTGATGGTCGGCATGTCGTGGGCCGCAAGCGTCATGCGCGTCAGCCCGCCGTTGCTCGTCAGCGGTGCAGGTGTGCTGCTCACGATGTGCGGCGGGTTCTTCCTGTTCGCTTCGTCGCGGCCGATGCTGATCGAGTTCCACCGGAAGAAGGTCTACGACGACGACCCGTCGCCAGAGGCTGAGGCGGTGCTCGCCGCCGAGTAGCGGTCGGACCCAGCCGGCCGGGGCGGGGTCGCTCTTGGCGGCCTCGTTCGCCGTCTGCCTAACCCGGTGGTCAGGTTGCCGAGCAGTCCCGGACCTCGGGTACCTGCTGTGTGGGCCCCTGCAGGTCGGGCACCGAGCGGATGGCGATGCGGGCACCCACCACCTTCATGGCCCTGTGCACCCAACGCCCGTTGATCGACAACAGGTCGGTCGGCACCCCGCAGCACCGTCGCAGGAACGGTGCCGTCCCGGTCGGCGCCTAGAGGGTGGTGAACAGTTCGGCCCGGAGGGTATTGCCCATGGCGTTGCGCTTCCCGGGCCGGTTCAGGGTGAGGCGCCGCACACCGGGACGGGGGTCGTCTGCAGGGACGAGTGTTTCGGTCATCGTGCCCGGGGGAGGCCGAGGTGCCGCTCGGCGACGTTGTTGCGGTTGATCTCGGTGGTGCCCCCGTAGATGGTGGTCACCGGCGAGTGGCGGGCGTCGTAGTCGATCCACCCATCTGCGGCTGCCCCGGCGGTGTCGAAGCCGAGCAGCCCTTCGACTCCTGCCATCTGCTGGAACCAGCCCACGGCCTGCTGGTAGCGGTCGGTGGCGTACAGCTTGGCCATCGAGCCCTCGAGGCCGGGAAGTCCCCCGGTGGCGGCGATCCACGCCGCACGAAGGGTCAGCAGCTGGCCGACCTGGTTGGCGATGGCCGTGCGTGCGATGCGCTCGCGCAACAACGGGTCGTCGATCATCTTTCCGCCGTCGGGCGATGGTGCATCGGCCGCCCAGTTCCGGACATGACGGAGGAGCGGGACGGCCGGGTTGGTGCCACCCATGACACCGCGCTCGAAGGCCAGCGCCACGCCCATCACCGACCAACCGCCGTTCACGTCGCCGAGGCGCCACTCGTCCCCGATCCGGACCCCGTCGTAGAAGGTCGCATTGGTGCGCTCGGTCGCCATGGTGGGCACGGGCTGGACCTCGATACCCGGCGAGTCCATCGGGACGAGGAACATGGTCAGGCCCTTGTGCTTCGGCACGTCGGGATCGGTGCGTGTGAGGAGGATCGCCCAGTCGGACTCGTGGGCCATCGTGGTCCACATCTTCTGGCCATCGATCACCCACTGGTCGCCGTCGCGCACCGCCCGGGTAGCGATGGCGGCCACGTCGGAACCGTGGTCGGGTTCGCTGTAGCCGAGGCAGCAGTTGAAGCGGCCGGTCAGGAGCCTGTCGAGCACCTGCTTGCGGTGGAAGTCGGTGCCGACGGCGTTGATGACCCCGGCCACCAGCATGGTGACGGCGAGTCCGTCGTAGGGAGCGCCGGCCTTCTCGAGTTCGTTGAACAGTATGTAGAGCTCGATCGGGTCGCGGTCGCCGTAGCCGGGGACCGCCCCGGCCAACAGGCCGGCCTCGGCGAGGGCGGCGTTGAAGTTCTTGTCGTTGAACGTGCCGGTCCTATGCATCGTGGCGACCATCTCCTCGGTGAGGTTGGCGTCGAGGAAGGCACGGACCTCGCTGCGGAACTCGGCGGCGCGTGGAGAGAGGGAGAAGTCCATCAGGCGGCGTGCTCGGATGGTTCCAGAAGCAGGTCGGCGATGCGACGGCACTCGCGGGACGGGTCGTCCAGGGTCAGCGCCCATGCCCTGGCCCGCCGGTAGAAGAGCTGGATGTCGTACTCCTCGGCGAACCCGTAGCCGCCGTGCACGTGGAGTGAGCGGTCGGTGGCGGTTGCGGCGGCCTCGCCGGCGAACACCAGCGCCATGCCGGCCAGGGTGGCGAAGTCGGTGACGTCGTTGTTGTCGAGGTCGTTGATGCCGTTGATGCCGGGACCGCCGTCTCCGGCCCAGGCTGCCTTGGCGGCAAGTAGCCGCGCTCCCTCGATGAGGCCGGGGAGGTCGGCGAGGAGGTGCTGGACCGCCTGGAAGGAGCCGATGGGCTTCCCGAACTGTTGGCGTTCCTTCGCGTAGCCGACCCCCAGGTCGAGGGCGGTGCGCCCGATCCCGACGAGCGCTCCGGCAGTGAGGGTGCGCCATTCGTCGAGCGCCCGGGCGTGGGCTGCATGGGCCTCTGTGCCCTCGAGCAGGATCGTGGCATCCCCGAGGGGGCGGTCGGCGAGCGGCAGGCAGCCGTGGTTGCCCAGGGCGACCCCGGGTGCGTCACCGGAAGCCAGCACCAGCCGGTCACCGTCCAGACCCGCGACGTGTTGCGCCACGGCTCCGGCGGGGACCAGCCGACTGATGCCTCCCTGCGCCGGGCGCAGGGCCAGCGTGGCGATCTCGGTTCCCCCGACCACGGCGTCGGGGCATGCGCCGGTTGCGAAGAGGAGTCGGGCAGTGACCGCATGTTCGATGAAGGGGACTGGTGCGATCGCCGCACCGAGTTCTTCGGCAACGACGGCCAGGTCTGTCAACGAGGCGCCACCGCCGCCCGCAGATTCCGGCAGGCCCATGCCGGGCGCACCGGTCTCGAGGAGACGATTCCAGGCGGGACCGTCGACGCCCAGGGGTTCGGCGGCGCGGGCGCGATCCGGGCCCGCCTCGGCGGTGAAGAAGTCGGCGAAGACCCCGCGGATCGTCTCCTGGTCGGCCGTGAGGGCGAGGTCCACGACCTGACCCTACCGACGGCCCGCCATGGCTCCGGAACCGGGCCCCCGGTAGGGTCCGGGCATGTCAGATGGAAGCGCTGAACTCCTGATCGAGCGGGACGGTGATGTCGTCACCCTGACCCTGAACCGGCCCGAGGTCATGAACGCCATGACCTCGCAGAACTTCGCCGACTTCGGCGACGTCTGTCGCGACCTCGACAGGGACGAGACCGTGCGAGCCGTCGTGGTGATGGGCGCCGGGGGCAACTTCTGTTCGGGTGCCGACGTCGGACCACAGGCGGCCCGGGCCACCGGGGCAAAGCCGACGGTCCCGCTCCGGAACATGCGGCGCATCAAGGAGTCGGCAATGGCCCTGCACGAACTCCAGCACCCCACGGTGGCAAAGGTGCGTGGTGTAGCCGCTGGCGCCGGCCTGAACCTTGCGCTGGGCTGCGACCTCGTCTATGCGTCCGACGATTCCCGCTTCTCCGAGATATTCGCCCGAAGGGGGTTGACGATCGACTACGGAGGCTCGTGGGTGTTGCCGAGACGGGTGGGCCTCCATCGTGCCAAGGAGCTGGCGCTGCTCGCCGAGGTGATCGACGCCACCGAGGCGGACCGCATCGGACTCGTCAACCGGGTCCTCCCCGCCGCCGACCTGGACGCCCATGTCGCCGACGTGGTCGCCCGGATCGTCGCCGGTCCGCCGTTGGCGCTGTCGATGTCGAAGGCACTGCTGGACAACGGGGCGCAGACATCGATGAGCCAGGCGCTCGAGGCCGAATGCCAGGCCCAGTCCACGAACTTCGCCACCCATGACGTGCGCGAGGCGGCCAGGGCCTGGATGGAAAAGCGCACAGCAGAATTCGAAGGGCACTGAGCCCGGCTCACAGGCCTCGCCGAACTCCCGACCCGATACCGCTCGCGCCCCCGCGTGTGCTCCCGGACCGCCGCGACCGGCGTCACCAACTCTGGCGGCACCACTGTTCGCCGCGGGGCGATGGGCCCCCACGGTGCGAGATGCGACCTGCCGGCGATCGGATGCGATGTCCGGACCGGGACCGGACGTACCGGTTCGGGTCGGATGGCTAGTGTGCCGCGATGTCGGCCACTGCCAACAGGACGCGTATCGACGAGGTCTATGACTCAGCGTTGGTCTGGGACGCCCATGCGGGGGTGTATCCGGACCCCGGGACCGACCTGTCCGGCCTGGAGAACTGGCGTCAGGCCGGCGTGAGCTTCGTCTCGCTCAACGTCGCCTACGACATTCCGTCGTGGGAACAGGCGTTTCGGGTGCTCGCCACCTACCGACGGTTCATCGGGTCACATCCCGACCGCTACCTCATCGCCGGGACGGTCGACGACGTCCGCGGGGCGAAGGCCGAGGGGCGGCTGGCGGTGGCCTTCGACCTCGAGGGGATGTGTGCCCTCGACGGAGACCTCGGCATGGTCGCCCTGCTCCACGAGTTGGGGGTGCGGCAGGCGTTGTTCGCCTACAACCTCAACAATGAGGCGGGCGGTGGCTGCCATGACGAGGACACCGGCCTGACCGAGTTCGGTCGAGCTGTCGTGCACGAGATGAACCGCGTCGGGATGGTCGTGGACTGTTCGCACTCGGCCTACCGGACCACGATGGAGGCGATGGAGGTCTCCGTCGACCCCGTCATCTTCTCGCACTCGAACGCGAGGGCGCTGTGGGACCATGAGCGCAACATCCACGACGATCAGGCCCTGGCGTGCGCGGCTACCGGCGGCGTGGTCGGTGTCACCGGCGTCGGCATCTTCCTCGGCGACAACGACAGCTCGACCGATCGCCTGGTCGAACACATCTGCCACTACGTCGACCTCCTCGGGCCCGACCATGTGGGCATCGGCCTCGACCACGTCCACGTGCCCTTCGACCTGGCCGACGAGGTCAGCGGCAGGCCTGACTACTGGCCGCCCGGCCAGCAGTACGACACCCCCGGAATCACCTTCGCCCACCCGGGGCAGGTACACGCAATCTGCGATCGGTTGCTCGCCAGGGGGCTTTCCGACGCCGAGACGACCGGGATCCTCGGCGGCAACTTCCTCCGGGTCGCCGAACAGGTGTGGGGTTGACGTCGTGAGCGCCATTCGCGTCATCGCCGACTGGTCGGCCGGCGTCTCCGATGACCACGGGGCAGAGGCCTACCGTCGGGCCCATGCCGGGTGCATCGACACCGTTGCCTGCCTGGTCGCCGGCGCCCGGGACCCGGCGAGCATCGCGGCACGGAAGGCCGTCGCCGGATGGGGGGTAGGGACGGCCACGGTGGTCGGCGACCCCGAACGCCGACCGGCACCATGGGCGGCCCTGGCCAACGGCACGGCAGTCGACGCCCTCGACTTCGACGACTACGACGTTCCCGCCGCCAGCCACCCCAGCGCGGTCATCCTGCCCGCCCTGTTGGCGCTGGGCGAGGAACGCGGCGCTTCGGGCCGGTCGCTGCTCGACGCCTACGTTGTGGGCATCGAGGTGCAGTTGCGCATGGGCGAGGCCCTGAACCTGTCGCACTTCCACAAGGGCTTTCATCCGACGGCAACCATCGGCACGCTCGCTGCCTCCGTCGCCTGTACGCGCCTGTTGGGCCTGGATGCCACCGCAGCGGGCCATTCCCTTTCCATTGCCACGAGCCTGGCGGCCGGGTCGAAGTGCCAACTCGGCACCACGACCATCCACCTGCACACCGGCCTGGCCGCCCACAACGGCGTGCTGGCTGCATCGCTGGCCGCCGCGGGTGCGACCGGGTCGGCCGACGCCCTCGACGGTGAGTTCGGAATCCTGCGGATCATGGCGGATGCCGACGCCCCTGGATTCGACGGCCCCCTGGCGAAGCTGGGGGATCCGCTAGCCATCGTGGAGTACGGCCTCTGCGTGAAGCCCTATCCGTGCTGCAGTTACACGACCCCCATCATCGACGGCCTGCTTGCCCTGCGGTCCGAGCACGGGTTCACCCCCGACGAGGTGGTCGAGGTGATCGCCTTTCTCCCGGCCAGCCACATCGGGTTCCTGAAGTTCCCGGAGCCGGCGGACGAGCTCGAGGCACGGTTCAGCATGGAGTACTGCCTGGCGGTGGCCATGCACCGCGGGGCGGTCGTCGTTGCCGACTTCTCCCCGACGGCCATCGTCGGGGAGGAGGTTCGGGCGCTGATGCCGAAGGTCCGGATGGAGGCGCTCACCGAGCCCGCAGCCCATGACCGCGTGGTCGTCCGGCTCGGCGACGGCCGCACGCTGGATCGCACGGTCGAGCACCCCCGGGGATCTGCAGCGCTTCCATTCGACGGGGACGAACTCCTCGCCAAGTTCGACTCATGCGTCGAGGGGATACTCGGACCGGACGCCGCCGCCGCCCTGAAGCAGGCCCTGCTCGGCCTCGAATCCCTCGACGACATCCGAGACCTGACCCGCCTCCTGATTCCTGCCGACTGATCCCGGCTCCCGACACCGCTCGCGCCCGGGCCGATGCCCGGCCCTCCCGTACAAGAAGGGCCTACAACCCCTGTGAAGGAAAGCCGGGCCCTTCGTGGTCGCCGCCGGACATGTCGGCGTTGAGGCGTGCCTGCTTCATCAGCGACTCCATGACGGTTCCGAGTTCGCCGGGCTCGTCGGGTTGTTCTGCGGTGGGGCCGAGGTGCCAGCCCTCGGCGATGCCGAGGTGCCTGCCGCGGATGTCGAACATGCGACCGGTCACGTTCTGGGCCTCGGCACTGCACAGCCAGGTGGCGACCAGGGCGATCCAGCGGGGCGACATGGCCTCCATGGCCGACTCGGAGAGGTTCTCCTCGCCGCCCATCAGCGGAATGGTGAGGCGGGATACGGCCGTGGGGGCGAGGCAGTTGACGGTGACGCCGTAGCGGACCAGTTCCTGCGCGGCGATCAGCGAGAACGAGGCGATGCCGGCCTTGGCGGCGCCGTAGTTGGTCTGTCCCACGTTGCCGTAGATACCGGAGGGGGAGGCGGTGTTGATGATGCGTCCGAACGGCTCGCCGCCACCCTTGACGTGGTTGCGCCAGTACACGGCGGCGTGGTGGGACGGGGCGAAGGTGCCCTTGAGGTGGACGGCGATGACGGCATCCCAGTCGTCCTCCGACATCGAGAACACCATCCGGTCGCGGAGGATGCCGGCGTTGTTGATGAGGATGTCGAGGCGGCCCCAGGTTTCGACGGCCTGCCCGACCATGGCTCCGGCGGCGGCGAAGTCGGCGACGTTGCCTCCGTTGACGGCGGCCTCGCCGCCCATGGCCTCGATCTCGGCCACGACCTCCTGGGCGGGTGTGAGGTCGGCGCCGCCACCGGCCTCGTCGCCGCCGAGGTCGTTGACGATGACACGAGCGCCCTGTTCGGCCAGCATGAGGGCATGCTCGCGACCGATGCCGCGACCGGCGCCTGTGACGATGGCGACGCGGCCTTCGCAGAGTCGGTCAGTGGTTTCGCTCATGGTCGCTCCAGCGTTGTCGAGGGGATCGCCGGAGGTTACCGGTGGGCAGCCGATGGCTCCGAGTCGGCGGCGGGGTCGTTCAGAGGACGTCGAACGCGTCGGCTCCGAGCGTCCAGGGCGAGAGGTTCTCGTGGCCGCCCTCGGTGACCAGCACCTGGTTCTCGAACTTGACCCCCTGCCCGCCGGCGTAGGCGCCGACGTACGACTCGACCGAGAGGACCATGCCCGGTTGGATGACGCCGTCGTAGCCGCTCGCTTCCCAGGATTCCGGGAACGGGATCGACGGCCATTCGTCGCACTGGCCGACACCGTGGAAGAGCACCGAGTAGTGCCGGTACTCGTCGACGGGTGGCTTCCACGCCTCGTGGCAGAGTTCGTGGAAGGTGACTCCGGGACGCAGCAGGTGGATATTGCGTTCCACCTGCTCCCTCGCCAGTGCGAGGACGTGGCGCTGCTGGGCATCCGGCTGGACGTCGCCGCAGATCCAGGTTCGTGAGATGTCTGTCATCATCCCGTAGGCGCCGACCATGTCGGTGTCGAAGGCGACCAGGTCGCCCTCTGCGATTACGTGGCTGCTGCACTCCTGAAACCAGGGGTTGGTGCGCACGCCTGCCGAGAGCAACCGGCACTCCATCCAGTCACCGCCCCGGGTGAACATCTCGGCCCACAGCAGGCCCCAGAGTTGCTGTTCGGTCATTCCGGGCCGCATCGCCTCGAACATCTTCCGACAGGCCACGCGGCAGGCTTCGATGGAGCAGCGCATGGCGCGGAGCTCATCGGGTCCCTTGATCGACCGGGCCACCTCCATGACCGCCATGGCGTCGCTGAGCGTCAGGCCTTCAGCCAGCAGGGCGTTCGAGGCCGTGGCCGGAATGGGATCGACGGCGATCCGGGAGTTGCCACCCCCGACGGCCCGGACGAGGTCGGCGATCTCCGCGGCGAAGCGCTTCGCCTGTTCCTCGCTGCGCTCTCCGGCCAGGAAGTAGGTGAAGTTGCTGGTCGGCCGCACCTCGGCGATCATCGGGTTGTGTGCCGAGAGGAACTCGCAGGCCGGATAGTCGAACAGGATGATGGGTCCCTCGGTAGGTACCCAGAGCCAGCGGGCCTCGTTGTGGAGGAACCACAACTGCATGTTCGGTGCGTGCGTGGCGTACATGAGGTTCATCGGATCGAACAGCAGGACGCCGGCCAGGTCCAGGGCCACCAACTGTCCGCGGATGCGGTCCAGGCGGTAGCGCTGCATGGCGTCGAGGTCGGGCAGCGTCAGGCCCGCCGCCGCCCATTCGGAGATGGCCGGCTCACCGGGTCCGAGGATCACGCGGTGGCCCTCCGTGGCCGCCCGCTGGACGAGCGGGTCGTCGAATTCCGCACGGATCCTCTCCCGGACCCCCGGTGGTGCCTCCATGGTCATGTGCAACCCTCCCGGAGCAGGTCCGAACGGCGGTATCCGCGTCAGGATCGCATACGCGAGCCCGTGGGGTCGAACAATGGCTCGTCCCGGCGGTGGGCCGCACGTCGTATCCCCAGGACCTCTATCTCGAAGTCGGCCTCGTCGGCGATGGCGACCGGGAGGTAGCCGAGCGCACACGACGCCCGTGACCAGTGGGCGTACCCACCCGACGTCACCCATCCGACGACTTCGCCGCCATGCCAGATCGGCTCGTCGCCCAGTACGTCGGCGGCCTCCTCGTCCTCGCCAGGTTCGAGCGTGAAGGCGCAGAGGCGTCGTTCGGGCCCCGCCTCACGCTCGGCGACGACGGCATCCCGGCCGATGAAGTCGCCCTTCTCGGGCTTGACGAAGCGGTCCATGCCGGCCTCACCGGGCGTGTAGGTCGGCCGGTACTCGGTGGCCCAGGCGCCGAAGTCCTTGTCGAAGCGCATGCTGTCGAGGGCGCGTAGGCCAAACGGGTGGATGCCGTGGGCGGCACCCGCGTCGAGGAGCAGGTCGAACAGGCGGGTCTGGAGAGAGGCCGACACCCACAGCTCGTAGCCGAGGTCGCCGGTGAACGTGATGCGTCCGACCAGGGCGTCGACCATACCGAGGTCGAGGTGGCGGATGTCGAGGAAGCGGAAGGCCTCGTTCGAGACATCGTCATCGGTCAGGGCGGCCAGCACGTCGCGGGCCTTCGGGCCGGCGATCGACAGCCCCGTGGAGTCGTGGCCGAGGGGTTGGTACGCCACGGACCGGTCGGTGGGAAGCAGGGAGCGGAACCAGCGGTCGTGGTAGCCCTCGGCGACGCCGGATCCGAGCACCAGGAACCGTTCGCTGCCGTCGAACGGGTCGGCGAGCGTGGCGACGGTGAAATCGCCTATGAGCCGGCCCTGGTGGTTGAGCATCGGGGTGAGGGCCATGCGTCCCGGTGCGGGTATGCGGTTGGCCATGACCCGGTCGAGGAACCCTCGGGCGTCCGGTCCGGTGAACTCGTGCTTGGCGAAGCCGGTGGTCTCGAACAGTCCGACGCCCTCACGCACGGCCTGCACCTCTTCGGCGACTCGGGGGAATGCGTTGGAGCGACGGAACGTGACCTCCTCGACGGGCTCCTCGCCTTCTGCCTGGAACCACAGGGCGGTTTCGAGGCCGTAGTGGGCGCCCCACACGGCGTTGAAGGCGTCGAGCCGTCCGTGGATCGGCGAGGTGAAGAGGGGCCGGCCGGCCGGGAGTTCCTCGTTGGGGAAGCTGATGCGGAATCGCCGGCTGTAGTTCTCCATGACCTTCGTGCGGGTGTAGGAGGGTGTGGTCCAGTCGCCGAAGCGGGCCACGTCCATGCCCCAGATGTCGAAGCCGGGGTCGCCGGTCGTCATCCAGTTGGCCATGGACAGGCCGACGCCGCCGCCCTGGGACAGCCCGGCCATGACGCCACAGGCCACCCAGTGTCCGGGTTGGCCACGCACGGGGCCGATGACCGGATTGCCGTCGGGGGCGAAGGTGAACGGGCCGTTGACCACGGTCTGGATGCCGACGTCGGCATATATGGGGAAGTGCTGGAAGCCGAGCTCGAGCGAGGGGGCGAGGCGTTCGAGATCGGGGGTGAGGAGTTCGTCGGCGAACGACCACGGTGTCTCCTTCACCGACCAGGGGACGCAGGCCTGCTCGTAGGTGCCGAGCAACAGCCCCTCGCCCTCGACCCGCAGGTAGATCTCACCGCCGAAGTCGACGGCGCCGTGGCCGTGGCCACCGGTTTCCTCCAGCCAGGGGGCGAGTTCCGGGATCGGCTCGGTCAGGAAGTACATGTGTTCCATGGCGAGGATCGGGAGCTCGATGCCACACATGCGGCCGACCTCTCGTGCCCAGAGGCCGCCACAGTTGACGAAGTGCTCGCAGTTGATGGTGCCCTTGTCGGTGTGGAGGTCCCATGTCCCGTCGGAGCGTCGCTCGATGGTGTGGACCCAGGTGTCCTGCTCGACCTCGGCGCCTGCCTGCCTGGCGACCTCTACGTAGGCCCTGGTGACCCCGGTGGGGTCCACGTGTCCGCCCACCGGGTCCCAGAGGGCGCCCACGAAGTGCTGTTCCTCCATGAAGGGGATCAGCTGCTTGGCCTCGGACGGTGTGATCATCTCGGTTTCCATGCCGAGGTAGCGACCGCGGGCGTGGGTCATGCGGAGCCAGTCGAGGCGGTCACCGTCGTCGGCGAGCATGACCTCGCCGGTGAGGTGGATGCCGCACTTCCCACCGGAGCGCCTCTCGAGGTCCTGGTAGAGCTGGACGGTGTAGCGCTGGAGGGCGGCGACGTTGGGATCGCCGTTGATGGTGTGCATGCCACCGGCGGCGTGCCAGGTGGAGCCGGCGGTCAGGTGTTTGCGCTCGAGCATCACGATGTCGGTCCAGCCGGCCTCGGCTAGGTGGTAGAGCACGCTGGCACCGACGACACCACCACCGATCACGACTGCCTGTGCCTGGGACTTCATGGGTGTACCTCCGTGCAGCTCAATAGTCGGTCTCGACGCCGCCCTCGGCGATGCGCCGCTCGACGAATGCGTCGAGTTCGGCCCGCCGGTCGTCGGGCATGGGCGGTTCCTCATGGGCGGCGAGGATCAGGTGTGCCAGTTTCTCGGCCCGGTCATGGGCTTCGAGGCGGCCGGTGTCGTCCCAGTTCTCGAAGTTGGTCCAGGACGACACCATCGGCTGGAAGTGCTCGATGGCGTAGCGATCCTGGGTGTGGGAGGTGCCGAAGAAGTGGCCGGCGGGTCCTACCTCGGCGATGGCCTCGACGGCAAGGGAGGCATCGTCGACGGTGATGGGTCGGAGCATCTCGGTGACCATGTTGAGCAGGTCGGCGTCGATGACCATCTTCTCGTAGGAGGTCAGAAGGCCTCCTTCGAGCCAGCCGGCGCCGTGGAGCAGCAGGTTGACGCCGCCCATGACGGCACCCCAGATGGCGATCACGCTCTCGTAGGCCGACTGTGCGTCGACGCTGTTCGAGGCGTTGACGTTCGATGACCGGTAGGGGACCCGGTAGCGGCGGGCCAGTTGACCACCGACGAGGCAGGCCTTCCAGTATTCGGGGGTGCCGAAGGCGGGGCTCCCGGAGCGCATGTCGACGTTCGAGGTGAAGCCGCCGTAGCAGACGGGTGCTCCAGCCCGGACCACCTGGGTGTAGGCGATGCCCGCCAGGGCCTCGGCGTTCTGGAGGACGAGGGCGCCGGCGACCGTCACCGGGGCCATGGCGCCGGCCAGCGTGAACGGCGTGATGATGATGAGTTGGTTGCGGGCCGACATCTCCTGGATGCCGTGGAGCATGACGGTGTCGTAGCGCAGCGGCGTGCTGGCGTTGATCACCGAGTAGATCGAGGGCTCCTCGCAGATCGTGGCCTCGTCGACGCCGCGGGCGATCCGGGTCATTTCGATGGCGTCCAGGTTGCGCCGCCGGCTGAGGCTGTACACGAACGGGACCTTGTCGGAGAGCGTCAGCATGTCGTGGGTGGCGTGGAGGTGCCGGACGGAGGGGTGGAGGTCCATGGGTTCGACCGGGTAGCCGGCCACGGTGTGGATGGCGTTGAGGACCTGGCCCATCTTGATGAGGTTCCGGTAGTCGTCGCGGTTGCCGTCGCGCCGATCACGGCCGAGGCCGGTCACGAACGGGGGGCTGGCGACCGACGTGTAGATGATGTGGTCGCCGCCGAGGACGAGGTCGCGTATCGGGTCCCGGCCGTGCAGCGTGAACTGGTGGGGCGCCGTCGAGATCAGTTCCCCGACCAGTTGGGGGTCGAAGCGGACCCGGTCACCGTCGACGTCGGCGCCGGCCTCGGCCAACTGCCTTCGGGCGGTGTCGTCGAGGAAGTCGATGCCGGTCTCGGCCAGGACGCGCAGCGACGCCTGGTGGATGGCCTCGAGTTCGTCGTCGGAGACGGCCCGGATCGGGTCGAGCCGCATGCGGGGCTGTTCCCAGGGCGGCTGTTCGGCGATGACATCGCGTGCCCTGGCCCGGCTGCTGAGCCGCCCACGGCGTCCGCTCATTCGAGGCCTTCGGAGAACGGCATCGGATCGGGTTCCGGCACCAGATGGAGTTCGTCGCCCTCGTATGGGTGGGAGCGGGCCACGTCTTCGTTCAGCACCACGCCGAGGCCGGGCTGGCCGGAGGGGATCACGTGTCCGTTCTCCCAACGAATGGGCGTTTCGAGCAACTCGGCGTGGAAGCCGTCCCAGGTGCCGATCGACTCCAGTATGAGGAAGTTGGGCGTGCAGGTGGCGAGGGCGATGTTGGCCGCCGCCACGACCGGGCCGCAGTAGCAGTGCGGGGCGATCACGGCGTGGTGCACCTCGGCGGTCGAGGCGATCTTCTTCCCCTGCAGGATCCCACCACTGCGTCCGAGGTCGGGCTGGAGGACCTGGGCGGCGCCGGCCCGCAACACGGCGGCGAACTCGGACACCGTGGTGAGCCGCTCGCCGGTGGCGATCGGGATCGAGGTCCCGCGGGCGACGAACGCCATGCCCTCGACGTCGTCGGGCGGGACCGGCTCCTCGAACCACAGGGGGTCGTACGGCTCGAGGCGGCGGGCCAGTCGCAGGGCCCCCGAGGGCGTGAACTGGCCGTGGGTGCCGAACAGCAGGTCGGCCCGGTTGCCGACCGCCTCGCGGATGGCGGCGGTGTAGCGCTCGGAGAGGTCCAGTCGTTCCAATGACGGCTGGCGGCCGTCGTAGACCGAGTAGGGACCGGCCGGGTCGAACTTGACGGCGGTGAAGCCCTGCTCGACGGCGGCGACGGCGGCCTCGGCGGCCAGCGTCGGGTCGGTGTAGAGGTTCGGCCCGTCCTTGGGGGCGTAGGCGTCCTCGTAGCCCGGATAGAGGTAGGTGTAGGAACGCAGCGTCTCGTGGACCCGGCCGCCCAGCAGGTCGTAGGCCGGGCGCCCGGTCTCCTTGCCGATGATGTCCCAGCAGGCGATCTCGAGGGCGCTGATCACGCCGCACAGCGTCGGGTCCGGCCGTGAGGAGTAGCCGCTGCCGTAGGCCCGGCGCCAGAAGGCCTCCACGTCGAACGGGCTCTGCCCGACCAGCCACCGGTCGGCCACGTCCTCGATCATCTGCGCCACCAGGTGTGGTCCGACGGTTGCCACGTAGGCCTCTCCGACGCCCTTCACGCCGCTGTCGGTCGTGAGGGTGACGAAGATGAAGTACCGGCCGCCGCGGCGGGGCGGGGGGTTGCCGACGACGAAAGTCTCGACCTGGCTGATCTTCATGCGTCGGCCTCCCTGTCGTTGCCGGGCGTGGCGTGGTCGGGGGAAGCATGCCCGTTGGGGAGGATGACCGTGCGCAGGACCTCGCCACGACGCACCTCTTCGAAGGCGAGGTCGATGTCCTCGAGGGAGTGGGTCGTGGTCACCAGCGCATCGAGTTCGAAGTCGCCGGCCCGGTAGTGGTCGATGAGTCGGGGGATGTCGTCGGCGAGTCGCACCGTGCCCATCTTGGAGCCGAGGATCCGCTGGTTGGCGGCCGCCAGCATCGTGGGGTCGACCTCGAACGCGATTCCGTCGGGCGGCATGCCCACGAGCACGAGTGCCCCCATCGGGGCCAGGAGTTCGACTGCGTTGTCCAGCGCTGAAGGTGCCGCCGTGGTGATGAACAGGTGATCGGCAAGGCGCCCACCGGTCGCCTCCCGGAGGACGGCAGCCACATCGCCGCTGACCGGGTCGACGGCATGCGAGGCACCGAGGAGCAGTGCCGACTCCCGCTTGTCGGGGAGCGGGTCGACGGCCACGATCTGTTCCGCCCCTGCAAGCCGTGCACCCTGGATGGCGCCGATTCCCACCCCGCCGCAGCCGACGACCGCCACGACATCGCCTGCCTGCACCTGAGCCGTGTTGTGCACGGCCCCGGCGCCGGTGAGGACGCCGCAGGCCAGCAGCGAGGCCGAGGTCGACGGCACGTCGGCCGGGTGCGGCACCACCTGGGAACGGTGGACGACCACCTGCTCTGCGAAGGCGCCGGTGTTGAGCCCCTGGGCGACCGGCGAACCGGTGCCGTCGGTGAGTGGGCTGTGCCGGTCGAGGGCGAACTCACCCGAGCAGGTCACGTGGTGGCCGCGTCGACAGGCCGGACACTCCCCGCAGGATCGCACGAGGGAGACGACGACCTGGTCGCCGACGGCGACGTCAGCGACGGCCGGCCCGGTCTCGAGGATGCATCCGGCCGCCTCGTGGCCCATCACCAGTGGGAAGTCGGTGGCCCAGCCCCCGTCTGTGTACATGAGGTCCGAGTGGCAGACGGCGCAGGCGTCGATCCGCACGCGGACCTCGCCGGGGCCGGGCGCGGCGAGGACCAGATGCTCGATGCTCTGCGGTTCGCCGACACCCCGGCAGACGGCCGCACGGACGGTGGTCCCCCCTGGCACGGCGCGCAACCTAGCCCGCTGTGCCTGTGCGGATTTCAGCCGAGGACCAGTTCGGCTGCTGTCTGCAGGTCGGCCGCAGACCGTGCTCCCACGTTGAGCATGGTGACGGCGCTGTCCTCCCAGGCGGCGAGTCGCTCCCGGATGCGTTCGGGCGGCCCGACGAGGCTGATCTCGTCGGCGAAGTCGGTGGGTACGGCGGCGATCGCCTCGTCACGTCGTCCCTCGAGGAACAGGTCCTGGATGCGCAGTGCCTCTTCCTCGAAGCCCATCCGGGCCATGAGCTTCGTGTGGAAGTTCTGGCCCTTGGCACCCATACCGCCGATGTAGAAGCCAAGGCTGGCCCGGACCGGGAGCAGGGCGGCCTCCACGTCGTCGGTCACCTTGAGCGAGACGTTGACGGAGATCTCGAAGCCCTCCTTCCGGTGGGCAATCTGGTCGGCGTACACCTCGGGTCGCCAGGGCGAGTAGTAGAGGGGCAGCCAGCCGTCGGCGATCTCGCAGGTCTGTGTGACGTTCTTCGGACCCTCGGCGCCGAGGAAGATCGGCAGGTCGGAGCGCAACGGGTGGGTCATGACCTTGAGCGGCTTGCCGAGGCCGGTCGATCCGTCGCCCGTGTAGGGGAGGGGCCAGAACTCGCCGTCGTTGCGCAGGTGCTCCTCACGTGCGAAGGCACGGCGCAGCACGTCGACGTACTCTCGGGTGCGGGCCAGCGGCCGGTTCGAGGGCTGGCCGTACCAGCCCTCCACCACCTGTGGTCCCGAGACTCCGAGGCCGAGGATGAGGCGGCCGTTCGAGAGGTGGTCGAGCGTGACGGCGTGCATGGCGGTCGCCGTCGGCGTGCGGGCCGACATCTGGACGATGCCGGTGCCCAGTCGGATGCGTTCGGTGTGGCCGGCGACGTAGGCCAGGGGCGTGAAGGCGTCCGACCCCCAGGACTCGGCGGTCCACACGGCGTCGAAGCCCAGGCGTTCGGCCTCCTGGACGAGCGGGACCAGGTCGGTCGGCGGCTGTGCGCCCCAGTACCCCAGCGTCATGCCCAGTTGCATCCCGGCATGGTCGCAGTGCCCGGGGGTCCAGGACAAGCCGTCCCACGCGTATTCTCCCGCCGATGGAGGACTTCCCGAGGCAGCACGCCCGTACCCGGCGCTTCAGTTGCGGTGCGCCACGGACCGTGTCGGTCGCCGACGACGGTTCGCGGGTGCTTTTCCTGCGGTCGGCGTCGGGAGACGATCCTGTCAACTCCCTGTGGTGCCTCGACCCGGCGTCGGGGGAGGAGCGACTCGTCGCCGATCCGGCCGACCTGCTGGCGGGTGGTGGCGACGAGTCGACGCTCGAGTTGTCACGGCGGGAACGGGCCCGTGAGGTCGGGGAGGGGATAACCGCCTACGACGGACTGCCGGATCTCTCCCGGGTGTGCTTCGTGCTGGCTGGTCGGGTCTTCCTCGCCGACGTCGACGGGGGACGGGTAGTCGAACTTGCCTCCAGCGCCGACGCATTCGACGCGCGCCTCTCGCCAGACGGTGCCTCGGTCGCCTACGTGTCGGGCCGGTCGGTGCGCATCACCGGTGCCGGTGGCGACCAGCGCCTGATCGGCGGGACCACGCCGACGGTCTCGTGGGGATCGGCCGAGTTCGTGGCCGCCGAGGAGATGGGCCGCATGCGAGGCCACTGGTGGGCGCCGGACGGCGGGAGCCTCCTGATTGCCCGGGTCGACGAGGCTCCCGTCGACGAGTGGTGGATCGCCTCGCCCGTCGAACCGTGGTCGGCACCGAGGGCGATCCGGTATCCATCCGCCGGCACGGCCAACGCCGATGTGGGACTCGGCCTCGTCACCCTCGAGGGAGCCGTGGTCGACATCGACTGGAGCCGGGGCGGGGAGTTCGGGTACCTGGCGGACGTGCGGTGGGAGGAGGGTCCGCCGCCGACGTTCGTGGTGCAGTCGCGTGACCAGCGCACCCTCGCCGTCCTCGAAGTCGATGTGTCGACCGGTTCGACGAGGGAGGTGTACCGGATCGAGGGCGACGACTGGGTCGAACTGGTGCCCGGAGCGCCCTGCCGATGGGCCGCCGGGCTCGTGACCGTCGAGGACCGGGGCGGGGCCCGCCGACTGGTCGTGGACGGTGAGGCGATCTCTCCGGACGGACTGCAGGTGCGGCGCATCGTCGGAGTCGACGGCGACCGGGTGTTGGCGTGTGCGTCGACCGACCCACTGGACATCGACGTGGTGGCAATGGATCGGGACGGTTCGGTCGAGGTGTTGGCGTCGGGCGGCGGCGTGCACACGGCGGCCGTCGGTGGTGGGGTGTTGGCGGTGTCGGTGGCCGACCTCGAGGGTTCCCGGCTGACCGTGGGGGACCATCTCGTGGCCTCGTTCGCCGAGGAACCCGTGGTCGACCCGGTCCCGGCGTTCCATGTGGTCGGGGAACGGGACCTGCGTGCGGCGGTGCTGTTCCCGGCCGCCTCGTCGGGCTGGGACGGCTCGCCGCTGCCTGTCCTGCTGGACCCCTATGGCGGGCCGCACGCCCAGCGGGTTCAGCGGGTCCGGGGACAGTTCCTCACCTCACAGTGGTTCGCCGACCAGGGCTTCGCCGTGGTCGTGGTCGACGGCCGGGGTACCCCCGGTCGTGGACCCGCCTGGGAGCGGGCGGTACGGGGCGACCTGGCCGGTCCCGTGCTCGAGGACCAGGTTGACGCGCTCCACGCCCTGGCTGGCGCCGATCAGCGACTGGACCTGGACCGTGTGGCGATCCGAGGGTGGTCGTTCGGTGGCTACCTGGCGGCCCTGGCCGTGCTGCGGCGCCCCGACGTGTTCCACGCCGCCATCGCCGGAGCACCGGTCACCGACTGGCGCCTCTACGACACCCACTACACCGAGCGCTACCTCGGCCACCCCGACGAGGAGCCCGCCAACTACGAGGGCACGGACCTCTGCGCCGAGGCCCGCTCTCTGGCCCGGCCGCTGTTGCTGATCCACGGCCTGGCCGACGACAACGTGGTCGCCGCCCACACGCTTGCGTTCTCACGCGCCCTGTTGGAGGCCGGTCGCCCCCACCGGGTGCTGCCCCTGTCGGGAGTGACCCACATGACCCCCCGGGAAGAGGTCGCCGAGAACCTCCTGCTCATCCAACTCGATTTCCTGAGGGAGTCGCTGGAAATCTAGGACGCCGTCCAGCCGCCGTCGACGAGCAGGACGTGGCCGGTGAGGTAGGAGCCGGCATCGGAGGCCAGCAGGAGCAGGGCGCCGTCGAGCTCGTGGGGCTCACCGCCACGCCCCATCGGCGTGCCGGATTCGACATAGTTGCGGCCTGGGTCGGTGTGGAACATCTCGTCACTGTTCATCTCGGTCTCGAACCAGGCCGGGGCGAGGGCGTTGACCCGGATGCCCCTACGCGCCCACTGCACGGCGAGTTCCCGGGTGAGGTTGTGCAGGCCGCCCTTGGCGGTGGCGTAGCCGGGGGCCCGCAACTTCCCGCCCGACCCCTCGCCGAGCACCGAGCCGAGGTTGACGACCACGCCCGGGTGGTCGTTGTCGATCCACCAGCGGGCGGCTCGGCGGGCCAACTCGTAGGGGGCGACCAGGTCGACCTCGAGTTCATGGCGGAAGCCGTCGAGGTCGTCGTCGACCGCGTGGATGACGCGCGAGATGCCGGCGTTGTTGATGAGCACGTCGAGGCGGCCGAAGTGGTCGATCGTGACGTCGATCAGGTGCTGTGGCCCATCGAGCGAGGTGATGTCGCACTCGACGGCGAGGGCGTCGGGGAGCTCGGCGGCAAGCACTTCGAGCCGGTCGATCCGGCGGGCGGCAAGCACGACGCTGGCCCCGACGCCGGCGACCACCCGTGCGAAGCGTTCGCCGAGGCCGCTGCTGGCACCCGTGACGATGACGACCCGGTCGTCGAGGCGAAAGAGGTCGAGGGCGCGCTCGGGATCGGACATGCGCAGCGAGCCTAGATGGCGTGGCAGGCGACCTCGGTGGCCTTGACGGCGGCCCAGACCTCGGAACCGACCCGGAGGCCCAGTTCTTCGACTGCCGCCGGTGTCACCTCGGCGACGACCGGCAGGGGCCCATCCAGTACCACCCGGACCCGTTCGAAGGCCGGCTGGAGGTCGGTGACGCCGGCCTGCCAGACGTTGCGGGGGCTGCCGTCGGGAGCCGAGCGGTGGAGGGCCACGGCGGTCGGGGGGACCACGAGGTGGACCGGGCCTTCGGCGGGCTCGGCCAGGAGCACACGGGTCCCGAGCGCCGTCACGGCGACGGTGCCCGAGGCCGTGGCCTCGAGCAGGTTGAGTCCGGCCAGCGAGGCGACATACCGGGTCTCGGGGCGGCTCCTGACCTCGCGGGGACTGCCGGCCTGGGAGACGGCGCCATTCTCGAGGACGACCAGCCGATCCGCCAGGGTGGCCGCCTCGACCGGGTCGTGGGTGACGAGAAGCGTCGCGGGAGCCTCGGCGGCGGTCAGCACGCCATTGATGAGGTGACGGGATTCGACGTCGAGCGCCGCCGACGGCTCGTCCAGCAGGAGGACGACCGGATCGGTGGCGAGCGCCCGTGCGAGGGCGACCCGCTGGGCCTGTCCGCCGGAGCACTCATCGGGTCGGCGGTAGGCGAGCCCGGTGAGGCCGAGAGCGTCCAGCAGGCCGGCGACCCGGTCAGCGTCGACACCGGGTCCGAAGCCCACGTTGCCGGCCACGGTCAGGTGCGGGAACAACAGGCGATCCTGGGGCACCCAGCCGACACGGCGAAGGTGCGGGGGGAGGAAGGCGCCGGTGCCGGGCTCGTCCACCGTGGCGCCGCCGATGGCGAGGGCACCGGAGTCGAGGGAGAGGAGCCCGGCGAGCAGTCGGAGGAGGCTGGTCTTGCCGGCGCCGTTGGGTCCGAGCACGGCAACGGTCTCGTCGGGCTCGACGACGAGATCGACGTCGAGTCGGAGGTCGCCCATCCGGGTCATGCCGGCCAGGGAGAGAGCGCTCATCGGCCGGGCAGCCAACGGTCGCGGAGCGGAAGCAGGACGGCGAGGGCTACGGCGAGCATCACGAGGCTCAGGGCCAGGGCCCGTTCGGGTTCCGACTGGAGGGCGAGGAACGTCGCCAGCGGCAGCGTCTGCGTGCGGCCCGGGAGGTTGCCGGCGAACGTGATCGTGGCGCCGAACTCGCCGAGCGCCCGTGCCCATGCCAACGCCAGGCCGGCGCCCATGGCGGGGAGGAGCCGGGGAAGCGTGATGCGGCGCAGCACGGTGAGTGGCGGGGCGCCCAGGGTGGAGGCCACGCCCTCCAGGTCGTCGATCTCACGTCGGGCCGTGCGGAGTGCCCCCTCGACGGCGATGACGTAGAAGGGGAGCGCGACGAACGTGGCGGCCAGGATCGCCCCCGTGAGCGTGAACGGCAGCGTCAGGCCGAACCAGCGGTCCAACCACTGGCCGATGAGGCCCCGCCGGCCGAGCGCGAACAGCAGAGCCGCGCCGCCGACCACCGGAGGCAGCACCATCGGCAGCACGACCAGCGCCCGCACGATCCGTCGGCCGGGCAGGTCGGTTCGCCCCAGCGCCCAGGCGAGGGGTGTACCGAGTACGAGGACGACCAGGGCGGCGACAAGGCTGACTACCAGCGATACCCGCAGGGCGTCGAGGGTGACATCGTCCCCGAGCAGGTCGGGCAACGAAGACCACGGCATCCGTTGCAGCAGGCCGACGATCGGCAGCGCCAGCAGCACGACGGCCAATCCGGCGAAGGCGAGCAGGAAGCGTCTCATTCGCTGAATCCGTGGTTGCGGAGGATCCCCAGGGCCGCATCCGAGACCAGGAAGTCCACGAACCGGTTGCCAACTGCCGTCAGGGGTGCGGCCCGGTACTGGACCCCCGCCGAAGTGAGATCTGTGCCGGGGACCTCGTCGATTCCCTCGACTACCAGGACGTCGGTGGCATAGACGATGCCCACGTCGGCCTCGTCGAGGACGAGTCGGGTCACGACGGCCCGGACCGAGATCTCCTCGGTGTCGGGGGAGAGGGGGAGTCCAAGGGCGTGGGTCGCCCTTCCGCAGGGGACTTCGGCTGCGCAGACGGCGACGCGCAGGTCGTCGCGTCCGAGGTCGTCGGGGCCCGTGACCTGTGCCGGGTTTCCGGCCGGCACGGCGAGCACGAGGTGGTTGGAGGCGAAGTGGACGTCCACGACGCCAACGGGGATGAGTCCGGGGTCCGCGGTGAGGAACGCGTCGGCGGGGGCGCCGTCGTGGAGTTGGGCGGCAAGGTGGTTCGAACCCCCGAACACGAGGGTCGGCTCGGTGCCCGATTGTCCGGACCACGCCTCGGCGAGTGCCGGAAGCACATCAGTGAGCGACGAAGCGGCGAAGACGGTCGGACCGGGATCATCGATACCGCTACCGCATCCCGTGAGGAGGAGGCCGGCCAGGAGGAACGACCTGGCGAGCATCTCAAAGCGGCCGCTCGACGACGACGTTGGTGGCCTTGACCACGGCGACGGCCAGGACGCCGGGCTCGAGGCCGAGGTCGTCGACCGCCTCGGCGGAGATCAGCGACACCACGCGGTGGGGGCCGGCCTGGATCTCGACCTGGGCCATGACGCCGTCGCGTAACACCCGGGTGACGAGGCCCGTGAAGCGGTTGCGTGCGGAGAGGGCGGCGGCTTCTCCATCGGGGGACTCGGCCCGTTCCTGGGCCAGGCGGGCCAGGTCGGTGCCGTCGATGAGGCGGTGGCCGCCCTCGGTGCGGTGGGCGGGGAGGCGGTCGGCATCGACCCAGCGGCGCACCGTGTCGGTACTCACGCCCAGCAGATGCGCTGCTTCACCGATTTTGAATTGGCTCATGCAAGGAAATCTACGTAAAAACCTTGTCCAAGCCAACCGCTACGCTTCCGGGCATGAGCATTCCCGTCACCACCGACGATCTGGCCGCCCGCCTCGAGGAATACGGCAGTGCCTGCTTCCTGGTCACCGTCGGTGCCGCTGGCTCACCCAAGGTCGTCCATGTGCCCGTCGTCTGGGACGGCGAGGTCATGCGCTGCACCCCCGGCGCCGGCACGCTTCGGAACCTGGGGAATCTGACAGAAGGCGCGCCGGTCACCCTCGTCTTCCCCGGGCCGGCACCCGATGTCCACAGCATGCTGCTCGACGGCACCGGTCGGGCGAACGGCGACGTGGCTGTCGTCAACGTCGATGGCGGGGTGCTTCACCGCCCGGCACCCGTCACTCCGGGTGGCGAGGCGCACTGCTAGGCCACGCTGTTCCAGTTCGGAGGACCGACCAGGGGGGAAGGTACCCTCCGCTGCTCCTCGATGTCGATGGAGCCAGGCGGCTACTTGTCCGAGAGATGCCAGGCAGCCGGGAACAGAACGCCCGCCAGGACGGCCTTGATGAAGTCGCCGACCAGGAACGGGGCGACCCCGTAGGCAATGGCGCTGGGCTCGCCGATGCCTGCAGTGAGTGGTATGTCCAATTCCATGGCCAGCCATGAGGCACCCATGACGTAGATGACCACCGTGCCCGCCAGAATTGCTGGAATCGAGGTGCCCAGACGACGGTCCTGGCCTCTCTCGGCCAGTCGGCCCACGAGGTAGGCCGCGACGACGAATCCGACCAGGTAACCGGCGGTGGATCCGGTCGCTACATCCCAACCACTCGTGCCATCGGCGTAGAACGGCAATCCGACGGCACCCATGAAGAGGTACAGGAACTGCGAGATGGCACCCCGGTTGGCCCCTAGGGCACCACCGGCCAGGAGCACTGCGAAGGTCTGCCCGGTAATCGGAACCGGAGTGAAACCCAACGGAATCGAGATCTGGGCTGCACCGGCCGTTGCCAGGGCGAACCCGAAGACGGCGACGACATCTCGTACCCGCGACCGGGGAATGATGTCCAGGAGGGTCACTCGTTGGGGCAGCGTGGTGATGGCAGTCATGGATTGGGACTCTTCCTACTCCGGTGGTCGGCCTGTGTCTGGAACCGTATCGGGCGGGTCGTCTATCCGACATGGATGGGACGGAAGGGGACCACACGACCCGGGATCCCTTGGCTGAATTCGCCAACAGGCACTTCTGCCGGGAGTTGTCACGGCATATCTAGGCATCCGAGCCGTGCTTTCCCTGCATGCGCTCCTCCAGGTAGTGCTCGCGAGCCCTACGCCCCTCGGCATCCCTGAGCCCACCGGCCAGTCCGTCGGCGTCAGACCACGAGCGAGCCAGGCCGACCATCTGTTCGGTGACTGCGTTGGTGTGCGCCTTGGTCGCCAGCACGGCGAAGCGGGAACGAGACGCGACGGCCTCGGCGAGTTCTTCGACCTCGTTGTCCAGTTGTCCTGCCGGCACCACCCGGTTCAAGAATCCGGCGGCCCTCGCCTCGTCGGCGCCGAAGGGCCGGCAGGTCATGACCAGTTCCTTGGTGAGCGCAGGGCCGATCTCCCGGACAAGGCGTGGGATGCCGCCCCAGGCGAGGGGGATGCCGAGGTCGACCTCGGGGATCGAGAAGCGCACTTCCTCAGAGGCGACCCGCAGGTCGCATGCGGCCGCCAGCACGAGCCCACCGCCGACCACGTGGCCGTGGAGCCGGGCGATCGTGACCGGGGCCATGTGCTCGAGGGCCTCGGCCATGAGCCGGCCGGTGTCGCCGGGGACACGGCCACCAGCTGGTGACGCGTCCGCGTCACCGAAGGCTCCCAGGTCGAAGCCGGCGCAGAATGCCCGGCCTGTTCCTTCGACCACCACCACGCGCAGGTCGGGTTGGTGGTCGAACCAGTCGGCTGCAGCGATGATCTCGGCCATCGTCTGGTTCGACAGGGCGTTGAGCGCCTCGGGGCGGTTCAGCGTGAGCGTGCCCCGACGCCCGTCGCACGTCACGAGAAGGTGTTCGAATTCGGTCGGTTGGGAGGTCATGGGACGGTCGGCTCCTCGAGTTCGACGGCTGCAGTGATCGCAGTTCCCCCGCCATCTTCCATCTCGATCAACGCTATGGCACCGGCCCTGGCGGCTGCGGCGACGTCGTCAAGGGCGAGGCGCAGGTGTGCGATCCGGTCCGCAGGGCAGGTCAGGCGACAGGAGGTGACCGTCGTGGCGACGGATCGCTTGGCTGCGGTCTTGTGGCGGCGGATCTCGGTCAGCGCATCGGCGGCGACGAGGGCGACCTCGGGATCGCCCGGTTCGCCTTCGTGAGTGGCGGCCTCGAGGAGTCCATCGGATTCGGGCCACTGCGCACGGTGGATGGAACCGTCCTGCCACCACGACCAGACCTCTTCGGTCACGAACGGCAGGAACGGTGCGAACAGTCGCAGGAGCGTCGAGAGGGCCAGCCGCAGTGCATGGCGGGCCGATTCCCGGTCGGCTGGGTCGCCTTCGTAGGCCCTGGCCTTGACGAGTTCCACGTGGTTGTCGGTGAAGTTCCAGAAGAACCCCTCGGTGCGTTCGAGCGCCCGGGCGTAGTCGAAGTCGTCGAAGGCTGCGGTCGCTTCGTCGACCAGGTGTGCGAGGCGGGCGAGCATCGCCCGATCCAGGGGGTGCGTGACCAGGGACGGGTCGATGGTCAACGACGCGTCCGCACCGAACCCGAGGGCGAACCTGCTGGCGTTGAGGATCTTGATGGCGAGGCGTCGCCCGACCTTCATCTGGCCGTCGTCGAAGGCGGTGTCGGTGCCGGGCCGGCCGTTGGCCGCCCAGTAGCGGACGGCGTCCGAGCCGTACTGCTCGAGCAGGTCCATCGGCGTGACGGCGTTGCCCTTCGACTTCGACATCTTCTTGCGATCGGGGTCGAGGACCCAGCCGCTCAGGGCTGCGTGACGCCACGGTGCCGCATCGTGTTCGAAGTGCGAGCGCACAACCGTCGAGAACAGCCAGGTCCTGATGATGTCGTGGGCCTGGGGACGCATGTCCATCGGGTAGGTGCGGGCGAACAGGTCGTCGTCCTCTTCCCAGCCACAGGCGATCTGCGGCGAGAGCGACGACGTTGCCCAGGTATCCATGACGTCGGGGTCGCCGACGAACCCGCCGGGCTGGCCGCGCTGCGACTCGTCGAACCCGGGGGCGGCGTCCGCAGTGGGGTCGATCGGCAGGTCGGCCTCTGCCGGTGTGATCGGTTGGTCCCATTCGGGATCGCCGTGCCCGTCCAGCCGGTACCAGAGGGGGAGGGGCACGCCGAAGAACCGCTGCCGGCTGATCAGCCAGTCGCCGTTGAGGCCGTCGATCCAGTTGGTGAACCGGGTCTGCATGTAGGCGGGGTGCCACTGCATTTCGTCGCCACGGGCCACGAGCCTGGCGCCGAGTTCGGCGTCGCGGCCGCCGTTGCGGATGTACCACTGGCGGCTGGTGACGATCTCGAGGGGCTTGTCACCCTTTTCGAAGAACTTGACCGGGTGGACGATCGGCTCGGGGTCGCCGACCAGTTCGCCGGTCTCGCGCAGGATCTCGACCATCTCCTGCTGTGCTGAGAACACGGTCTTGCCGGCGAGGCGGGCATAGGCGGTACGACCGGTCTCGGATTCCACTCCTGCCGGCGGGTCCGCCTGAAAGCGGCCCTGGCGGTTGACGACGGCCCGGACCGGCAGGTCGAGTTCTCGCCACCAGGTCACGTCGGTGGTGTCGCCGAACGTGCAGATCATGGCGATGCCGGTGCCCTTCTCGGGGTCGGCCAGATGGTGGGCCCGGACCGGCACCTCGACCCCGAACACCGGCGTGGTCACCGTCGTGCCGAACAGCGGCTGGTAGCGCGCATCATCCGGATGGGCCACGAGCGCCACGCATGAGACGACGAGTTCCGGGCGGGTGGTGGAGATCTGGATGTCACCGGAACCGTCGTGCCGGTGAAAGGCGAGCGTGTGATACGCGCCGGAGCGCTCGCGGTCCTCCAGTTCTGCCTGGGCGACGGCGGTGTGGAAGGTGACGTCCCACAGCGACGGCGCTTCGATCTGGTACGCCTCACCACGCTCGAGGTTGCGCAGGAACGCCTTCTGTGCGACCCGTTGGCAGCGCTCTTCGATGGTGGCGTAGGTCTGAGACCAGTCGACCGACAGCCCCAGGTGCCGCCACAGTGCCTCGAACACCTTTTCGTCCTCGAGGGTCAGGCGGTGGCAGAGTTCGACGAAGTTGCGGCGGCTGATGTCGAAGTCGCCGCGCTTCTTGATTGCCTTGGGGTCGCCGGCGTCTGCCGGTGCAGTGAAGCCCGGGTCGTGGGGCAGGCCCGGGTCGCAGCGCACCCCGTAGTAGTTCTGGACGCGCCGCTCGGTGGGGAGGCCGTTGTCGTCCCATCCCATCGGGTAGAAGACCTCCCGGCCGGCCATCCGCTGGTAGCGGGCGATCGTGTCGGTATGGGTGTACGAGAACACGTGCCCGACGTGAAGCGAGCCGCTCACGGTGGGCGGCGGCGTGTCGACCGAGAACACCTGGTCGCGCATCCGGGTGCGGTCGAACCGGTAGGTGCCGGCGGATTCCCATGTTGCGTCCCAACGCGCTTCGAGTCCCTCGAGCGAGGGCTTCTCGGGAATTCCGGGTGGGTCCATGGGGGCGGGCGCCCGGCTGGCTTGTTCTTCCGGCATGAGAACCAGAGGCTAGCGGCGCGGCGTGTAGGTGGACCCTGACCTGGGTTCTCGGGATGAGCGGCGATTCCGCGGCAACGACGAACGCATCGACCCCGAGTCGCTGCGCCCCACCACGGCGCTCCACGAAGACGTGGCGCGGGACATGCCCGGGTCGTGGCGGACTGGCTGCCGGAGGTCCACCGCATCGTCGGAACCGGCCGGCCGGTCCGAAGCAGCAGCCCGGGAGGCAGGCCGCATTCCACCGGTCTCGGTGGGAGGTGGACACCGTCGACGCGCGAGGCTCCTGCCATGAGCGACTTCTCCCTCGAACTCACCGACGACCAGGTCCAACTCCGGGACTGGGTCCACGACTTCGCCGCCGACGTCGTCCGGCCCGCCGCCGAGGAGTGGGACCGCCGCGAGGAGACCCCGTGGCCGATCATCGAGGAGGCGGCAAGGATCGGCCTCTACGGCTGGGAGTTCCTCGCCGAGGGAATGTGGAACGACAAGACCGGCCTCACCCTCCCGGTCGCCATCGAGGAGTTGTTCTGGGGCGACGCCGGGATCGGCATGGCGATCATGGGCTCGGGCCTCGCCGCTGCGGGCATCGCCGCCGCAGGCACCCAGGAGCAGATCATGGAATGGGTGCCCCGGTGCTACGGCACCCCCGGCGACCTCCAGATGGGTGCCTTCTGTTCATCGGAGGCCGACGCCGGATCCGACGTGTCGGCCATGCGCACCCGGGCCGTCTACGACGAGGCGGCCGACGAATGGGTGCTCAACGGCACCAAGACCTGGATCAGCAACGGTGGCATCGCCGACGTGCACGTGGTCATCGCCGTCGTCGACCCGGAACTCCGCAGCCGGGGTCACGCCTCGTTCGTCGTACCCCCGGACACCACGGGCCTCACACAGGGCCAGAAGTTCTCGAAGCACGGCATCCGCGCCAGCCACACTGCCGAGGTCGTCCTCGAAGACGTCCGCATCCCCGGCTCGTGCCTGCTCGGCGGTAGGGAGAAGCTCGACGAGCGCCTGGCCCGCGTGCGGGAGGGCAGGCCGGGCAACGCCCAGGCGGCCATGCAGACCTTCGAGGCGACCCGGCCCGCCGTGGGTGCCCAGGCGGTCGGCGTGGCCCGTGCCGCCTACGAGTACGCCCGTGACTATGCCAAGGAGCGGGTGCAGTTCGGCAAGCCGATCGTGCAGCACCAGGCGATCGCATTCATGCTGGCCGACATGGCGACCGAGATCGACGCCGCCCGGTTGCTGGTGTGGCGGGCGGCATGGTTGGCGAAGCAGGGCGGGTTCGTCAACGCCGAGGGGTCGATGGCCAAGCTCAAGGCCGGCCGGGTGGCGGTGTGGGCGACGGAGAGGGCCATGCAGATCCTCGGCGGCGCCGGCTACGTGACCGACCATCCGGTCGAGCGCTGGCACCGGGATTCGAAGATCTACGACATCTTCGAGGGCACCGAACAGATCCAGCAGTTGGTGATCTCGAGGGCCGTCTCCGGCATGCGCATCGAATAGGGGCGGATCGCCCCCCCTCACTCCACCAGGCCTGCCTCGGTGAACAGGTCGGGCAGCGGGTCGCCGATCGACAGCAGCAGGTCGAAGCCATGCAGCTGTGAACGGAACCGACGCAACGTGTGCGGCAACTCTTCGACCCGGGCCACGTCGAGGTCGATGGCGAACACGACACGGCCCTCTTCGAACCAGCCCTTCAGGCCGGGCCGCGAGCGCACGAGGGCGAACACCTGCTGGCGTACGTCGCGGTCGTCCTCGACGTTGGTGGCGAGAACCGTCGAGATCCGCAGCACCTGCTGGTCGACCACATCGTGGAAGGTGACCCGTACCGCCGGGTTCCCCGTCACCGAGAAGGCGTCCTCGGCGATCGGCGTCACGGACTCGCCGGCCTTTTTCAGGATCTCCGTGGCGTGGGGGATCCACCTGGTGCAGACGAGGTCCGTCGGCGGGACCCAGGCGGTCCAGTCGGCGGCGGTGACCCGCAGCCACTCGTCGAACACCGCGAGCGCGACCGTCTCCGAGCCCTGCGTCGCGCCCCTGAGCAGGTCGGTGAGGCCGGTGGGCCAGAACCCGAGTTGGGCCGAGCCATCGGTTGCCGCCGGGGTCCGGAACGTGGCCCTGTGGCCCCCCGCCATCGACCAGTCGGCCAGGAACCCGATCTCGCCATCACCGATGCCCAACTCGAGGGGCGGCGGCTCCTCCTGCTCGAGCCCGGTCGGTGAGAGCGATGCCGGGTACAGGCAGTGGAACAGGCGGGCAGCCTCGACGGTCGCCGAAGCGGTCGGATGCCAGGGATTGGGGAGTTCGTAGGCGGATGGGACCGGCAGGAGGTCGTGGACCGAACTCGAGCCGTTGCCCCCACGTACGGTTGCGTACCGGTTGTCGTCGATCGTGAGCACACACCCGCCCTCGAGGTCGGCGAGGACGGCGCCGTGGATGACGAGACGCGTGGGCAGCGCCACGGCGAACGGTTCGATCCACGGCACATCGTGCCGGACCTCGACGAGGGTGTCGTCGATGCAGCGCAGCCGCCACTGTGGATCGACCCCCGACTCGGGGAAGGGGTGCTGGAGGACCGGCGGGTTGTCCCGGTCGTCCCAGGCCGTGGCCTTGGCGACGCGCACGATGCGCTCCCACTCGTCGGACTCGATGGGAACCTCGATGCTGCTCATACCTGGCCCCCGAGGTGCGGGCCGACGGTCACCTCGACGGGTACGTCGGGCACGGCGACCGGGGCGACCGCCCGACGGTTGGCCCGATCGGCCTCGGTGGTCCGCCGGTGCGAGCGCCGCTCGCCCCGGCGCTCGAGGCAGAGTTCGTCGAGGCGGAACATGATGGCCTGCATCCTTTCCGGCTCGATGTCGCAAAACCTGTAGTTCCCGGTCTCGGGGTCGATCGATGCCCAGCCGTGGCCGAAGACGCCGTCGAGGCCGACGTCCTCCAGGAGGCGGCGCAACTGCCGCAGTCGGACCCGTTCAGGATCGGCACTGTTCGAGTGGGTGGTGGATGCATGGTTCGTGGCTTCTTCGTGAGTGGTCAACGTGCCTCCTGTATGGGGGGGTGATCGAAGGAATCCCCTGTAGCGGGGGGTACGTGGCTTCTGTGACAAGGAGAATTCAGTCGGCGTCGAGGCCGTTGGCTTCTTCGCCCTCGACCCCGGTTGTGCCGGTTTCCTGGTCCCGCAGGCGGGCATCCCGCCAGGCCCGAAGCAAGTCGTTGTCGTTCGAGAATCGCCCGAGTCCCTCGAGGCCATCGCCTGTGGAACGCCAGTAGAGGCCCTGCTGCCCGAAGAGTTGGTGCGTCGGGTCCTCCTTCATCGGCTCGTCAGGTGGGAAGTAGAAGTCGGGCTCCATGTGCTCGATGACATCGACATGGATGTGCCAACCGTCGATGCAGATCCCCCATTTGCATTCGCCATCGCAGGCAGTCGGTTCGAGTGAATCCAGCCACTCTCTGAGCTGTGCCTCTTCCTCGGCGGCGGCCTCCTGTTCGCGTTCGTCGATGCAGTAGTCGGTTCTCCATGCCGTGATCGCCTCTTCGTCGGAGTCGAAACGGTCCATGGCATGCCATCCGTGGTCGTCGTGGGACCAGTACAGGCCGTCGAAGCCGTAGAGCTCGAAGCTGCCGGCGCTGCCGGGAAAGTCCCCTTCGTAGGACCAGGTAGCGAGGGGGAATTCCTCGGCGAAGTACATGAGGTCCGTGCCGACGTGGACGTCGCCGAAGCAGATGACGTTGGCGCAGGTTTCGCCGTCGCACGGGGTCGGTGTGGGGTCGGGCGTGGGCGCCGGTCGGGTTCGGCGGTGGGCGCGGGGGCGCCGGTCGGGCACCGGCTCCGGTTCGGGCTCCGGCGGCACGGCCAGCAGCCGCAGGTCCTCGTCCGCTTTCGGGTGTGTGGCCACGGCCTTCCGAACGTGTTCGTCCTCGTCGATTGCCAGGTGCCGCAGGGCAGTCAGGGGGCAGCGGCGGTTGGCGGCCACGTTCCGGCGGACATCGGTTTCGAGGTCACCGGCCAGGCGACCCAGAAGCACGGAAGTACTCGTCCGGTGCTCGGCGACGAAGCACCGAACCCTCGAGTCGTCATCTCCGGCCAATGCCTCGAGCACGTCGATGGGGGTTCTCGGATTGGCAGCGGCGAACCAGCGCACGTCAGCGTGGTCGTCCGTGGCGAGACGGGAGATGACTTCGACCGGGGTTCCGGGGTTGGCCGCCACAGCCATCCGGATGGGATTCCAGTGTCCGATGTAGCGGCCCGGGACGCGCTCCACGTCGGAGGCGAGGGCGTCGAGAACGTCCGGTGGCGTGTTCGGGTTCTCGGCTGCGGCCCAGCGGTACCGCGGGAACGGCGACCCGGCCAGGTGCCGGAGGCTGACCTCGCCGAATGCCTCGGGGTTGTCGAGGATGGCGGCGATGGGGAACATCCGCTCGTCGTCCATGAGGATCTCGACGGCCTCCGGAGGTGCGTAGGGGTTGTCGGCGACCGCGAGGCGGACCCGCACGATCCGGTCACGTGCGAGACGAACCAGCACCTCGGCAGGGGCGGACCAGTTGCCGGCCACGGCCTCCCGGAAGTCGTGGTCCCGGACACGGCCGAGTTGTTCGAGGACATCGGGCGAAGTGCGTCCGTTGCCGGCCACAGCGAGGCGCACGGGCCGGGTCCGGTCTTCGGCGAGGACCTCGAGGGCGGTGTGGGGCGCTGATTCGTTGAGCGCCACGGCGAGGCGGACCGTTCGGTGACGGTCGCCGGCCAGTGCGCGAAGTTGGACGCCGCTGTCCGACCGTTCGGCGGCGATCACCCGGGCCAGCGGTTCGGGGTGTTCGGCCAGCATCCGCAGGATGCTCGACCGTTCGCCGGTCTCGCCCCGGCCCCGAAGGGGCCCGGACAGCCGATCACGCCAGTGCTGTGCCGACTCGGTGGTGAACGGCGGCCGCTCGGGCGCAGGGGTGGTGGGGGTGGAATCGTCAGGCATGGTGCCCTCCTCATCGGTCCTGGCGGGGCCACCGTGCCTGCCGTCACCGGCGGGTCGGTTGGCGGATCTTCAGCGGGCCAGGCCCCTCGGATCCTCTGGATGAGTTGTAGATCGACGGACGCTCAGCCCGTCATGGACACTGTACGCAACCGCTGTGACAGGCGGGGGTCGGGTTTCAGGTTCCGGCGAGTTCCCGGATGGCGGCGACGGTGCGGGCCAGTTCGTCGGCAGCCGGACCGGGCCGGCGCTCGAGGAACACGTCGGCCAGTGAGCCGTACCACCAGAGTTGTTCGTCGCTCCCGACGGTGAAGCGGTCCCAGGTCGACGCCCCATGGGTGCGCAGGTCCTCGAGGACACACCGGGAGTTGTGGCGCTTGTCGGCCAGCGCCACGCACAGCACGGCATCGTCGAGGTCGGGCTCGCTCAGGTGCGCCAGGTAGGTCTCCTTGCGCTGTCGCCAGGGCGGCTTCGGCGTGTCGAAAGCGTCGCTGCAACTCGCCACGATCCCGGCCACCTCGTCGCCGAAGTCGGCGGCCACCGTCGCGACGGTCGCCTCCGTGTCCTCGACGGTGTCGTGCAGCAGGGCCGCCACGGCGATGACCCCGGTTCGGTGGTGGAGCGCCGGGTCGGTGGCGGCGTCCTCGATGGCGTAGCCGGCCACCACCAACAGGTGGCTCACGTAGGGGATCGGGGTCTCCTTGCGGAGTTGCCCCCCGTGGGCGACCCGGGCGAACTCGAGTGCCTCGGACAGGCGCTGTCCCAATATGGATCCCGGACTGGCTGAATCGGTCATGTGTGCCTCCAGCACGAGAGTAGGCGCTGCCCGTGACGAGCTTTCCATGGCAGGCATGCTCCACTAGGTTGCCGACCAGTGGACGACGACGATCTGGCTGCCGGGAACAACGAGCCCGCCGAGACGATCACGCCCGGCGAACTCGACGAACTCCTCGCCGATGGCACGCCCACCCGGGTGGTCGTGGTGCGCCAACCCGGTTCCGGGTTCGCCGTCGCCTCGGTCACCCTGGCCGTGTGCGGCATCGGCTTCGGCCTCGTCCCGATCCTGTTCCCGCTGGCTGCCATCTTCGGTGTCCTGGCGCTCGTGTACGGCATCATCGGCAGGCGCAGGGGCCGCGACGGCCGCAGGCTTGCCACTGCAGGGTTGCTGCTCGGTGTCCTGTCCCTGGCGGTGGCCGTGGTCGGCGGGGTGCTCGTCCTTCGGGCCGTCGACTGGGTGCGTGCCGAGGTCGACGACCTCGACGCCGAGATCGAAGAATTCAAGGACGACGCCGAAACCGAGATCGAAGAGATGATCTCGGAGGTCGAAGAAGACATCCGCGCCGAGATCGAGTCCATCGTCGAGTCCATCGTCGAAGATGTCGAGGCCGGCGTCGAGGAACAGGTCGGCGGCGTGGCCGACGACGTCAAGGTGGAGGTCGAGGCCCAGGTTGCCACCATCACCGACGAGCTCAAGGCCGAGATCCAGCTCCGCTTCGACGAACTCCGGGTCGAGATCGACGACGTCAAGCGACGGATCGAAGCCCTGGACTGACCCGGGCGGGGCACGCCCACGCCTCCCCGGTGGGTCCGGGTGAGGTGTTTGGCGCGACAATCCCACCCATGGACAACGGGTCGAAGGAATCGACGCCACGCCCCACGGGGTTCCACCACGTCGCCTACGCCTGCCGTGACGCCGAGGCCACCCGGCACTTCTACGAAGACCTGCTCGGCATGCCGCTGGTCCACACCGAGGTGAAGGCCGGTGACGGCGGCTTCTTCCGGCACCTCTTCTTCGACACCGGCGACGGCACCTGCATCGCCTTCTTCGAGGTGAACGGTGTGGGCGAGCGGGAGGACTACTCCACTGAGATCTCGACCGGCAACGGCCTGCCCGTCTGGGTCAACCACGTCGCCTTCGCCGCCGACGAGGAGCGTGCCCGACAGGCCGAGGAGCGCCTGGCCGCCGACGACATCATGCCGCTCATGGAGATCGACCACGGCTGGTGCATTTCCCTCTACTACCTGGACCCGAACGGGATCATGGTCGAGTTCTGTCGTGACACCGGTGGCTTCGGCGAGGACCGCGAGTCGGCCAGGGATCGGATCGGCGAAACCGAGGCCACCGACGAGTCGACCTTTCTGCGCCCCTTCGACCTGGCCGGGCTGAGGGGCTTCAGCCCGCTGCCGGCCCAACAGTCGGTCGACCGGGTCTCCTGACATGCCCCGCCTGCGCCAGGTGCGCCGCAGCGAACTCCACCCGGGCGCCGAGCCGATCTTCCAGTTCATCTTCGGCGACCGCGACCCGGTCGACGAGCCGGGCACCGACACGGGCACCCCGGGCGACTGGTGGTCCGTGTTCGCCCTGGTACCCGACGTATTCGACCACGCCTGTGCCGGAATCGGGCTCTACCGGTCCAGGCGACGCCTCATCGACCCGGTGCTCCGGGAGATCGGTCAGACGCGGGCGGGCTGGAACATCGGCAGCCGCTTCGTCTACTCGCAGCACTGCAAGTCGTGCCGCACGGTCGGCCTGTCCGACGAACAGATCAACGCCATCTCGAGTTGGGAGGAGGCCGACTGCTTCGATGCTGCCCAGCGGGCGGTCCTCGCCTACACCGACGACATCACCCGGGACTTCGGCAACGTGTCCGACGAGGTGTTCGACGAACTCCGTGCCCACCTGTCGGACGAGGAGATCCTCGAGTTCACCTACATCGTGTGCACCTATGCCATGCACGGCGTGATGAGCCGGGCACTGAAGCTCGAGTTCGATGCCGACGATGGCCCCGTCGAGGAGGTCCCCGGCCCCCACGAGAGCCTCTCGGTCGAGCACACCCGGGCGGCCCTGCGCCTCCTCCAGGGCGGCGGGGACGAACCAGTCCGAGCCTGAGCAGCGGAGCGCCCGGCTTCGTGCGTCTCAGCCGTTGACCGAGAACGAACTGTTCGGGTTGATCTCCCGGTTGCGGCGGTAGAAGCCCATGTTCATCTCGAGGCCCGTGTAGACGCCGGTGACGACGAGCGGGTCGGCGTCGTGGTCATGGCCGTTTTCGATTGCATCGATGAGTTCGGCCATGCAGTAGCCGGCCACCGGGGCGTTCTTGAACTGGTTCCCGCTCGATCCGATGGCCACGTAGAAGCCGTCGAGGTCGGTGCGGTCGTAGATGGGGATCCAGTCGTCCGACACGTCGTAGAGGTCGACGATGCCCTTCTTCTCGTTGGGCACCCCGAGGGTCGGCATGCGGCGGGCCAGGCGCAGTACCTGGGCGTTCCACTGCGCGTCGGAGACCACGTTGTCGTAGTCGTCGGGGTCGTCGACCCAGACCTGGTCGTCGCAGGCGGGATCCTCGGAGCCGATCAGGATGTTGTTGCCGGACTCGGGACGTACGTAGATCGCCAGGTCGGAGTCCGAGGTGTGCAGGCCGTCGTCCTCGTAGTCGATGCCTGCCGGGGACGGGACGTGGTGCACCTCGTGGCGCAGCGCCCTGGTCTTGATGTTCATCGACTCGTAGACGCCCGCCATCCTGTTGATGACGAACGAGTGCGGGCCGGCCACGTTGACCACGATCGGAGCGTCGATCCCGGTTCCGTCGGAGAGCGTGACGCCGGCGACCCGACCGTCGGCCCGGCGGACGTCGGCCACCTCGGCGTTGAACCGGAACTCGCCGCCCACTGCCTCGGCGGCGCGCTGCAGGTTGTGGGTGGCGAGTTGCGGGTCGCTGACGTAGCCGGAGTCGGGGGTGAACAGGGCACCGATGAGCTCGCCTTCGGGTTCGGCCCAGAAGCGGTCGTCCTCGGGGCGGCAGGGTTCGCCGTGGGTGCCGTGCTCGAAGAAGGGGACGCGTTCGGCCAGTGTCTCGTTGTCCCAGACCTCGTAGGGGACGTCGACCTGGTCGAACAGCGGCAGGACCTTCTCGTGGTGGCCGCCATCGAGCATGAACAGCACGGTGCCGCACTGCATGTAGAGGGCGTGGCCGCGTTCGTCCTCGGCGTCGAGGTAGCCGGCCCAGTCCTTCCAGTACGAGAAGCCCTCGTAGGCCATCGCCACGCCGTCGTAGGTGGAGTAGTGGGCGCGCACGATCGCACACGAGTTGCTGGTGGAGCCGTAGCCCGAGGCCGGCAGCTTGTCGAGGTTGAGCGTCGAGTAGCCCTTCTTGGCCAACTCGAAGGCGACGGCGGCACCGATGATCCCGGCGCCGACGATGATTGCGTCGTACCGGTCGTTTGGAGTGTCGGTCATGGATGAGTCCTCATGGTCGTTCGGGGTCGTGGTGGCGGACCACGGCGGAAGGGACTTTCGGATTCCGGCGTTCGGCGGGCTTCAGCCACGCATCCGTTCGCCGGCGGGATCGTACAGGCGCTCTGCGACGAGTTGCGCCGGTCGTATGTGGCCGAGGATCTCGACCTCGAAGCCGTCGTGGGTGGCCCGGTCTCGCGGCGACCGGGTGCGTCGGGTGGTCATGCCGGGCCCCCGGCGGTCGCGGGGCGTCCGGTTGTTCCCGGCGACGGGGTCATGGGTTCCTCCAGGGTGCCCGGTGTCGGTGGTGTCGGGTTGCGGGGAGTGAGCCTAGGGAGCGGCGACCATGGCAGGGTAAATGCTTCCCTTCGGGACCTAATGCCCTATCCGGCGACCCGAACTGGGAGCCCTACTGGTCTCAATGCCGATGATGGCCGATACCCCAAAGGGGAGGCAGCCGACAAGGGTGGACCGATGGCAATGGCCGACGACGAGACCGTTCGGGATCTCCCGGAGGTGACCCCGATGGGGAAACCCCTCGGTCGGGCGTGGCTGCGCGGAGCGAAGTCCGAGTGGGGCATGCGACCGGCCCCTTCCTGTCAGCGTTTTGCTCGGTCACCGTGTTCGGACTATCATCGTCGGTATCCATTTCCGTATTACAACCTTCTAGGTGGGGGTATTTGGACATGAGTGCAACAAGCACGTCTCTTCGTAGGTTCCTGCGAGCAGGGGTGGCGACCGCCCTCCTTGCCACGGGCATGATCGTGGCTGCACCGTCCGCCAGTGCGGCCGATGCCACTGTCACGGGCTCCGTGGTTGACAACAATGGTGCTGCGGCAACCAGCGGTCGGGTGATGCTGTTCGAGCCGGAGCCCGGCGTTGCTCCGGTATACGCCGACATTGCGGCCGACGGCACGTTCTCGGTTTCCGCACCTGCTGGCGCCTATTACATTGTGGCACTACCAGCCGACGGCTCCGCCCTCGCTGCAAGCGCGCCGGTTGACGTGGCTGATTCGACCGAAACGGCAGGCACGTACGCGCTCGACAGTTCGTTGGCGTTTTCCGTCGCGACGATCGCCGGCACGATCACCGACGCGGACGATCTGCCCGTTGAAGGGGCCTGGGTCATGGGGATGAGTGCCTCCGGGATGGGCGGCGGCGGCGGCGGCGGTGGCGGCGGTGGCAACTCCGAGGAAGAAATTCCCGAAGGTTGCGACCCCACTACCGGAGAGGGTTGTGAGGAGTTCATGAGTGCCGAGGGTGCCAAGGGCGACGACGGTTCGGTCTCGACATCGGGTGGAGATGAAGAAGACGGTCCGGAGTACTTCGCCGTTTCTGACGCCAACGGCGCCTACAAGTTGGGGACTCCTACGGGCACCTGGTTCGTGATGAGCTACAACCCGAATACCGAGGAGATGACCGCGCCCAGTATGGATTCCATGGTCACCGTGACCGCCGCTTCGGCGACAACCCCCGAGGCCATGGACATCAATTTCCCGGCACCGAACGTCTCCGGCACAGTCGTGGATCCCAACGGCGACCCCTACTCCGGGACGTTTGTCATGGCGTTCATGTGCGATGAGTGGGGCCTTGAGGAGATGGGCGAGTGCTGGTTCGCGGGCGAGGGCGGCTTCGGCGGCACCGGGGCTGACGGGTCGTTCGTGATGGCAGTGCCCAACGCGGGCACCTACCAACTCGAGGTTGAGACGAAGGAAGGCGACACCTCTGTTGTCAGATACACCGAGGTATTCACGCTCGCCGCGGCCGGCGAAGCCAAGACCACCTGGGGATCACCAGCCTCCGCAACTATCACCCTCTCGGCACCCAACGTGATCGGCACCGCCTTGCATCCCACGACCCTTGAAGGCCTCGACGACGCCTGGGTCATGGCGATCCCTGCTGTCGACAGAGGAGACGGCACCTACGAAGCGAACTGGGCCAGCGGCCCGACGGCCAGTGGTCCGACTAACCGCGACGGGACCGGCACGTTCACGATGTCGCTGGCCGAAGGCATGTACTTCTTCGAGTTGGACCCGCCGTGGCGTAACAGCAGCGGGATGATGCGATCGAAGACATTGGTAACCATCGGTTCCGGTGTCAACGAGGTCGAAATCTTTATTGGTGTGCCAAACGTTGCTGGAACGTTCGTAAACGGCGAAGGCGCCCCCATCCAGTGGGGCTTCTTGATGCTATGCGAGGCGAATTCCACCGACTGTTGGCGCAACAACCCTGTCGATTCTGACGGAATGCAGATCCAGGGCAACATCAACGACGACGGCGTTATCGGCATCTCCATCCACCCCTACTCCGGGGGTGAAGAGGTGATGGGCGGCACTTACAGCCTCATGCTCGAACCAGACCCGTTCCGGAACCAGGGTTCGTCGAAGGTCTACGTCGACATCACTATGAACTCCAACAACACCGGGCTCGAGTCAGCTTCGATAGATGGAACCAGCGTGCTCAATTCTGACGGCACCATCACGGTGGCGGCGGGAGTTCCAAACCTCACGGGCACAGTGGTCGACGCTGCAGGCACCCCGGTGGGAAGCACGCGAGACACCTGGATCGGTGTATGCGCCCACAACAATCTGACCCACACCCACGTGGGCTGTTCTGGCGCAGACACGAGCGGCAACTTCGGCCTCAGCCTTCCAGCCAGCGGCACATGGCAAGTCAACGTGGAGCCGCCCTGGGGCAGCACCACCTACAGCATGAAGCAGTACACGGTGATCACCGACAGTTCAGAGGCCATCACCTCATGTGTCGACGCCAACAGCGTTGCCTGCACAACGAGTGGTTCCTCCTACCTGTTGGCCCTCGGAACTCCGAACGTCCTCGGAACCGTGAGTGGCTACGAAGGCCGCGTCGATGCCCACCTCGAGGCAATGGTGGGCCAGGACCCGGACGATGACGGCGTCATCGACTGGTACAACTGGGCGAACGGCACGCACCTGGGTGCGAGCGGCTTCGCGCTCCAACTCGACGATGGGGATTACAAGCTCAAGGCCAGCCCGGGTTGGGCGATGTCCGGCGTCTCGGCAGCCGAGGCGTTCATCACGATCGCAAGTGGTTCCGTTACCGCGGCGACCCAAGGCGGCCAGGACATCCTCAGTGGCGGGGCCATCGGCATGACCTGGGGCACTCCCAACTTCTCTGGCACCGTGATGGCTGGCGCAAGTGCAGCCGCCGAAGCCCACGTCGAGATCAAGATCGGCCAGGACGAAGACTCCAACGGCACCATCGACTGGTACAGGTGGGAGGACTGGGCCAACGCCAACTCCAGCGGCGCATTCGGAGTCTCACTGGCAAGTGCCGGCACCTACCAGATCGAAGTCAGGCCCGGCTGGGGGACCACCGGCTACGCCTCCACCACCTATACCGTCGTCACCACCTCGGCCAACTCGACGATCAGCGTGGCTTCGGTGACAGACCCGAACGGTGATCCGGTCACGGCAGAGGCGGATGGTAGTTACGTACTGTCCCTTGCCACGCCGAACTTCTCAGGCGTCGTGGTCAAGTCCGACGGATCAGCAGCGTTCGATGCCCACATCGACGTCATGCAGCAAGTCGACTCCAACTCGGACGGACAGTGGGATTACTACGAGTGGGTCAACAGTGACCACGCCAAGCCCGTCACCGTCGAAGGCGTGACGACCGCCAACTTCGCGATGAACATCTCGAATGCCGGGACGTACGAACTCGAGGTATGGCCTTCGTGGACCGACACCGAGTCGGTGCGACGGCGTGTCACGATCACGGCGACGTCCGGTGTCGGCGGAGTTTCGGTGTCGTGCAACGTTGTCGGCGCCTGCGTCACAGCCGAGGGGATCACCACGATCACTCTGGGGTCGTCGAACATCAGCGGCCTGGTCACGGCTTCGGACGGGTCGACCCTGGTCTCCTGGTCGGGCGTCGATGCCCTCGCTAACACTGATGATGACGATCCCGTTGTTACCGGCGAGCGGTCAGGTGGCGTCGGCTACGAGGACTTCATCGACTGGTTCAACATCGGAGAAACAGCGGCTGACGCGACCACCAACTTCAGGGGCTACCTGGAGGACGACGGCACCTACCTGTTCAAGGCGTTCCCGAGTTGGACCGACGAGGACAGCCAGAGGACCAGTTTCCTGGTGACGGTCGCCGACAGTGGTGCCACGATCACCTGCGCCAGCCCGTGTACCGCAACGGACAACGTCCTGGCGGTCCAGTTGAGTTCGGGCAACCTGAGTGGCACGATCACAAGTTCCGCCAGCGGCGGTCTGGCCAACGCCATCGTCTTCCTGTACAACGACTCGGACGGCAATGGAAATGCCTCGGCCGACCTGGGAGCCGACGAGTTGGTGCGGGAAAGTGTGACGACGGCGTCTGGCGCCTATTCGCTGCTTGTCGACTCTGGGGAATGCAGCAGCGGAGAGGGCAGTTGTGTCATCAAGGTGCAGCCGCCTGCCAACGCTGATGGATCGGCGACCACCGACGCGGTGAGTATTTCGGGCTCGGTAACCGTCAACAACACAGACGACACTCAGACGCTCGACCTGACCATGACGGAGACGACACCGTGACGGCGAACTGAGGTTCTATCGAGACGTAGGGAAGCGAATCACGTTCGACGTTAGGTCGGCAGCCGCGAGGCGGGCGCGACAGATGGGAGGCTGATTGTGACGGGTGCTATTCGAACAGCAAGGACGAGTTCGCGTCTCTTGGCGGCAACCTGTCTGGCAGCCGGCCTGTTGCTGGCCCTTGCCAGCCCAGCCGGTGCCGCCGCGCCCGGTACCCCTGAGGCGCCCACGGCGGTCGCAGGTGTCAACTCTGTGACGGTTACCTTCAATACCGACTTGACGACCTCTCCGGCTGTGACGACCTACACGATCATTGCACTCGACGAGGATTTGAACGTGGTTCGTACTGAGAGCGTCGCCCAGTCATCGAACGCAACACTCAGCCACAACGTCACCGACCTCACCAATGGCACCGCCTACACCTTCAAGGTTTCGGCCCGAAACCCAACAGCTTCGTCTACCTATTCCGTCGCCTCGAGCGCGGCCACGCCGTTCGGCGTGCCCGGGGCACCATCCACTCCGACACTCACCGCAGCCAACACCTCGCTGACCGTGGTGTGGGCCGCGCCCTCGAGCGACGGTGGCGACGACATCACGGGTTACACCGCGAATGCTTCGTACAACAGCGAAGTTGTCGCGAGTTGCGAGACCACGGGCGCCGCCACCGTCACCTGTGACATAACGACACTGACCGATGGAACCACTGCCCTCACCAACGGCCGCGCCTACTCGGTCACGGTCACGGCCACCAACAGTGCAGGGGACGGAACCGCCTCTGCTGCCGCAGCGGGCACCCCGGCGACCACACCAGGCGCGCCGTCAGTAGTCGCGGGCACCGCCGGGGACGGCCAGGTCATAGTCACGTGGGAACTCCCGTCCACGACCGGCGGCTCGGATCTCACCAAGCACCGGGCAGTCGCGACACCAGGCGGTGCGTACTGCGACACGACCGACGGCACCACGACGACGTGTACCATCACCGGTCTTGACAACGGCTCGGCATACACCTTCAAGGTGACGGCCACGACCGCGATCGGCGATGGTACTGCTTCGAGCGCCAGCGACGCGG